>Ga0209594_1000063_pt1 | contig 87029 bp, 82 predicted proteins | sample AshMeaCrysSpring_FD_184126 | JGI IMG/M metagenome (GOLD analysis project Ga0209594, IMG submission 184126) | Groundwater microbial communities from Big Spring, Nevada to study Microbial Dark Matter (Phase II) - Ash Meadows Crystal Spring... | ecosystem: Environmental > Aquatic > Deep subsurface...
GGGGCCAGCGGCGGCCTGCCCGACACTGCGATCGCCGCAGCGGCCGAGGCCCCGCCACCGCCGCCGGCTTCGCCTCCGTCGCAGGGCGGCCCCGGTCTCGGCGCAGCGGCCACCGCCGCCGGGGCGGACACCGTCGTCACGACCGACACCGGGGCGCCCCCGGCCGCCGCCGCCAGCCCGTCGGCGACCCCACCGAGCGGGCTCGAGCGCCTCGGGAAGCTGCAGCAGCGGGTGGCCGGCTCGCCGCTCGCCCAGGACGCCGGTCCCGGCCTGTTCGGCGGCGCACCGCTGCGGCTGCCCTCGTTCACCCCGGGCGGGTCGTCGTCGTCGGCCTCCCCGCCGCCGGCCCGCACGGCCGGCCTCGGCCAGGCGACCGCCGACCTGGCGTCGATGCCGCGCGTGCAGATCGAGATGCCGACCCTGGGGTCGTTCGCCCCAGCTGGTGTGCAGCGCCTGCCCGACGCCAAGGTGCAGCGGCTGCTCGACGAGAACCTCGACGCCGGTGCGCTCGAGGAGGTCGACCTGTCGGGGCTCGACGCCATGTCCGACATCGACATCACCTCGGGCGCCGGCACCGAGGGGATCCGCGGCGCATCGGCCGGCTTGCGCAACGCGGCGCCCTCCGGCGGCGGCGGTGTCCTCGACGAGCTCATGAACCAGGCCATCTCGCTCCTGCGGGGTGCGTTCAACTCGCTCGTGTCCGACGCCGACGACGACACCGACGAGGCAGCCGGCGACGTCGAGGACGCCGGCGACACCGCCACCGATGACCTGACGAGCGCCGGCGACACGGCGAGCACCGACGTGTCGTCGGGCGTCGACGAGCTCGCCGGCGGCACGCAGTCGCTGCTCGACGAGGGCCAGACCCAGCTCAACAGTGAGGGCGACAGCACCGCCTCCACGATCCGCGGTGCCGTGCGGGCGCTCACCGGGTCGTTGCGGGGCCGGGTGGAGGCGTGGCTGGCGTCGGCGGGCAGCGACGAGGAGTTCGTCGAGTCGCTCATGGCGCCGATCCGCCAGAAGGTCGACGAGGCCGTCCAGAGCCTGCAGCAGAAGGTCACCGAGTTCGCCAACCGGGTGACGGCCTTCGTGAACGAGAAGCTGGCCTGGCTGAACGGCCTCGTGGAGCGGGTGGCCAGCGCGCTGCGGGCCGCCCTCGACGCGGTGTCGAGCGCGCTGCGGGCCGTGGTCACGGCGATCGGGAACATCCTGCGGCGCATCATCGACGCCGCCATGGGCCTCGTGAACGAGCTGCCCAGCGCCCTGGCCGACCTCGTGCGGGGGATGATCTCCTCGATCACCAGCGCCGCCACCCGTGTGGTGCGGGCGGCCACCGACGCCGTCAACGCGGCGATCGACGCCATCATCCGGGCCGCGACGTCCATCGTCGACTCGATCGTCACCGCCGTCACCGACGCCATCGGATGGGTCGGCGAGGCGCTCACGTCGCTGGCCAGCCGGGTGGCCGAGGCCATCAACTCGGCCATCGACCGCTTCGTCAACGCGGTGCGCAAGGGCCTCCGGAACCTGCGCGACCGCCTGGCCAACCTCATCCGCAGCGCCATCACGCGGCTCACCCAGATCGTGTCGAACTTCCTCAAGGAGTGGCTGAAGCCCCAGCTGGAAGCGGCGATGGCCAAGGCCCGCGAGGCCTACGAGGAGTTCCAGCGCCTGCTGCCGATGCTCGAACGGGCCGCCTCCGACTTCCGCAACCGCCTCGAGCGGGGCCTGCAAGACGGTGTCGACCGGATGGGGAGCCTGGCCAACAGCGTCGAGAACGCCATCCGCAACCCGCAGGGCGACCACTTCGCCATCGGCGTGGCCGGCAACCTCCAGGCCGACATCGGCGTCGTGGCGGGTGCCGGTGTGCAGGCCGGCATCACCGGCACCTACGACTTCTGCGCCGACTACCACCACAACGAGCTCGGCATCTTCCTCACCATCGCCATGTCGGGTGGTGGTGGCTACAGCCAGGGCGCCTCAGCGAACGCGGATGCCGGCGGCACCGTCGGTTGGGGCTCGATGTACAACCTCGAGTCGAAGGCCAACCTGGCCGACGCCGCCGGCGGCTACAACATGGGCTTCGGCATCGGCGTCGGGGGGTCGGCCGAGCTCGGTGGCGGCGTGGCCGCGTCGTTCGGCCACTCGTTCACCATGAGCCTCGACACGTGGGACAGCGTGGTGTGCCCGGGCGGCGGCACCCCCGGCACGCCGGGAACGCCGGCCACGCCTGGCGCGCCCGCGACACCGGGGACGCCGGCGACACCCGGCACGCCCGGTGCGCCGGGGACGCCCGGGACCCCCGGCACGCCGGCCGAGCCACCCCGCCTCCAGCGCGAGCCGCTCGGCGGCTGGACGGTGCTGTTCCCCACCGGGTCGGCGGCGCTCGACGCCCAGGACCGCTCGACCATCGGCGAGGCGGCCGGCACGGCGCGCGGCCGGGCCCGCGAGCGCAGCGGCGTGCTCGAGATGCTCGTCGAGGGCCACGCCAGCCCGCGGTGGCGCCAGCCCCGCGAGGGCGAGTCGCCCGTCAGCGAGAACCAGGACCTGTCGAGCCAGCGGGCCCAGGCGGTGCAGGGCGAGCTGATCGGCCAGCTCGGCGACCAGACGGTGAACGCCCGGGCGGTCGGGCGCGGCATGGAGGCGGCCCAGCGCTCGGGTGCCGGTGCCGACAGCGACGACCAGCGCTTCCGCAGCGCCAACATCTCCGGTGCCGTCGTCTACGAGGAGCCGGGTAGCGCCGCGACGCCGCCCACCCCGGGGACGGCACCGACGCCGGGCACGCCGGGGGCGCCGGGGACCGGCCCGACCCCGGGCACGCCTGGAACACCGGGCACGCCCCCGACGCCGGGGACGCCGTCGCCCTCGCTGCTCGGGCGCATCGGCTGTGCCGTGGCGTCGCAGATCCCCATGAGCCCCCTCGACAGCATGGTCCACGGCAACCAGAGCCTCGGCCAGTACCTGTCGTCGCGCCCCTACGGCTGGGACACCTCGATGTACCTCGGCGTGGCCGGTGGCGCCGGCGCCAGCGTCGGCATCGGTGCCACCGTCGGCCTCTCGCGGGCGTTCCCGCTGTGGACCGACACCTTCGACCCGAAGGTGATGCAGGTGGTCCGCCTGTTGTTCGGCATGTTCAAGCTGGCCCTCGACGTGGCCACCGCCAGCCCGGTGTCGTTCGTGCGCGACGCGATGGGCATCGTGCCGGCCGTCGAGGAGCTGGTGGTGCCGGTGATCATGGGGCCGTTGGCCGACATCGAGATCCCGATCAACGTCTGACGTGGTCCTCCCGGACGTTCCGATCCCGCTCGAGCCGCCGGTGCAGCGACCGCGCCTGCTCGCCTCCCACACGTTCTCGCGCGTCCCGCCCCAGCAGCTCGGCCCCGATGCCGAGGTGGCCGCCGGCTGCCTGCTGCTGTACGGCCGGGGCGAGGCGACCATGCACGGCCACGGGCTGACACCGGTGCTGCGCCACGTCCTCGTCGACACCGTCATGGAGGCGGGCGGCCAAGCCGACGACGAGGGCTTCGGCGTGTTCGTGCGCCAGGCGACGCCGACCCGCTACGTGGCGCTGCGGGTGAGCCGGTCGGGAGGCATGGTCATCACCTGCTTCGACGGCGACGCCCCCGAGCAGCCGCTGGCGGTGGGCTGGCTGCACGAGGAGATCCCCTTCGACCCCGACGGCCTGAACCGCTTCACGGTGCTGGCGGCCGGCCCGTCGATCACCTTCGCCCTCAACGGCGCCGTGGTGACCGGTGTCTTGGTGGACCACCGCTTCGCCGAGGGCCACGCCGGCGTGCTCATCGAGCAGCGCCACGCCGACTCGACGCCGTGCCTGAGCGTACGGTGGTTCCAGGCGCGAGCATTGCTCCCGGACCCCGGTGGGGTCGTCGGTCGATCTTGATAGCGTCCATATCAACTTCTCTGACCGTGAGGGATGGATGGCGATCAACCCGAACCAGTGGACGCGCAAGACCCAGGAAGCCGTGGCGGCGGCCATGGAGCAGGCCAAGGCCAACGCCAACCCCGAGCTCACGCCCGACCACCTGCTCGTCGCCCTGCTCGGCCAGCCCGACTCGATCGTGCTCCCCGTCGTGCAGAAGCTCGGGCTGGCCCCGCTCATGCTGCGCAACCGGGCCGAGGAGGCGGTGGCGAAGCTGCCCAAGGCCTACGGCGGCCAGGAGCCCCGCCTGGCCCGCGAGACCACCAAGACCTTCGACGACGCCGACGCCGCCCGCAAGGAGCTGCGCGACGAGTACCTGTCGGCCGAACACCTGCTCCTGGCCCTGCACCAGCGCATCGGCGTCGGGCGCGAGGAGGTGCTCGGCGCGCTGCGAGAGGTGCGGGGCAGCCACCGGGTGACCAGCCAGGATCCCGAGGCGCAGTACAAGGCGCTCGAGAAGTACGGCCACGACCTCACCCAGGCGGCTCGCGACGGGAAGATCGACCCGGTCATCGGGCGCGACGAGGAGATCCGCCGCGTCATCCAGGTGCTGTCTCGACGCACGAAGAACAACCCGGTGCTCATCGGCGAGCCCGGCGTCGGCAAGACCGCCATCGTCGAGGGCCTGGCCCGCCGCATCGCCGACGGTGACGTGCCCGAGAGCCTGAAGCACAAGCGCCTCGTCAGCCTCGACCTCGGTTCGATGGTGGCCGGGGCGAAGTACCGCGGCGAGTTCGAGGAGCGCCTGAAGGCGGTGCTGAAGGAGATCACCGACGCCGAGGGCGAGGTGATCACGTTCATCGACGAGCTCCACACCGTGGTGGGCGCCGGTGCCGCCGAGGGTGCCATGGACGCCGGCAACATGCTGAAGCCGATGCTGGCCCGCGGTGAGCTGCGCATGATCGGCGCCACCACGCTCGACGAGTACCGCAAGCACGTGGAGAAGGACCCCGCGCTCGAGCGGCGCTTCCAGCAGGTCTACGTGGGCGAGCCGTCGGTGGAGGACACCATCGGCATCCTGCGCGGCCTGAAGGAGCGCTACGAGGTGCACCACGGGGTGCGCATCCAGGACTCCGCGCTCGTGTCGGCCGCCGTGCTGTCCGACCGCTACCTCACCGGCCGGTTCCTGCCCGACAAGGCGATCGACCTCGTCGACGAGGCCGCCTCCAAGCTGCGCATCGAGATCGACTCGCTGCCCACCGAGATCGACGTGGTGGAGCGGCGCACGCGCCAGCTCGAGATCGAGCGCGTCGCGCTGGCCAAGGAGACCGATGCCGCGTCGCAGGAGCGCCTCGCCGCCCTCGATGCCGAGCTCGACCAGCTCGAGGCCCAGTCGGCCGACATGAAGCAGCACTGGGACAGCGAGAAGCAGGCCATCACCGCCATCCGCTCGCTCAAGGAGGAGCTCGAGCAGCTGCGCACCCAGCTCGAGCGGGAGACCGACCTCGAGAAGGCGGCCGAGATCCGCTACGGGCGCATCCCCGAGCTCGAGCGGCGGGTGGCCGACGCGTCGAGCCACCTGCTCGAGCTGCAGCAGGGGTCGCGGATGCTGAAGGAGGAGGTCGACTCCGAAGACATCGCCGAGGTGGTGTCGAAGTGGACCGGCGTCCCGGTGTCGAAGCTCATGGAGGGCGAGATGGCCAAGCTCGTCCGCCTCGAGGACGTGCTCCACCAGCGGGTGGTGGGTCAGGACGAGGCCGTCACCGCCGTCGCCAACGCCATCCGGCGCAGCCGGGCCGGCCTGTCCGACCCCAACCGGCCGATCGGCTCGTTCATGTTCCTCGGCCCGACCGGCGTCGGCAAGACCGAGCTGGCGCGAGCCCTGGCCGAGTTCTTGTTCGACGACGAGCGGGCGATGGTGCGCATCGACATGAGCGAGTACATGGAGAAGCACTCCGTCGCCCGCCTCATCGGCGCGCCCCCCGGCTACATCGGCTACGACGAGGGCGGCCAGCTGTCGGAGGCCGTGCGGCGCCGGCCCTACTGCGTGGTGCTGTTCGACGAGATCGAAAAGGCCCACCCCGACGTGTTCAACGTGCTGCTGCAGGTGCTCGACGACGGGCGCCTCACCGACGGCCAGGGTCGCACGGTCGACTTCACCAACGCCGTGCTGATCATGACGTCGAACCTGCCGGGCGACCCGCTGGCGTTCTTCAAGCCCGAGTTCATCAACCGCGTCGACGACATCATCCGGTTCCGCCCGCTCACCGAGGCCGACCTCGGGCGCATCGTCGACATCCAGCTGCGCCACCTCGAGGCCCGGCTGGCCGCCAAGCGCATCGTGCTGGTGGTCACGCCGGCTGCCTCGGCCCTGTTGGCGCGTGAGGGCTACGACCCCGCCTTCGGCGCCCGGCCGCTCAAGCGGGTGATCCAGCGCGAGCTCGGCGACCGGGTGGCCGTCGCGATCCTCGAGGGTCGCGTCGGCGAGGGAGACACCCTCACCGTCGACGCCAGCGGTGACGAGCTCGTGCTCACCACGAGCGAGCCGGCCGCAGTGCCCGAGGTCTGACGCCGGGACCCCGAGGACGTGCTGCGGCGGGGAGACCACGCTCTGCAGCCAATTCGTGCGTCCATCCCCCATCCGGGTGACGCGGGGGAGCGCCATCTGCCCTGATCAGGGGAGTGGGAAGGACCGATCGGCTCATTGGCCACCACCGATCGCGGTCGTACGGTGCAGGTGTCGCCGGGTGCCAACGGTGACACCACAATCGAATGATCGGGGCAGCTGAGATCCCGGAGGCCGTGTTGGTCGCGTGGCCCCGGTGGAGCGAGTCGCGAACCCACCCCCGCTCCCGATCTGACGGAGCTTCCACGTGCACCGCAACCGGCCCGCGCGCGCCCTCATGGCCGCCTCGCTCACCACCTTCGCCCTCGCCGGCACGACGCTGCTGGCCGGGCCGGCCCTCGCCACGCCGGCCAAGGGGACCTCGACGGCCACCTCGAGTCCGACGTCGCGCAGCACCGGCGAGACGACGCGATCCCAGCCGTTCACCCCCACCAACAACGACCCCCTCACGTGGGAGCGCGCCGGCTACGGCACCTGCACCAAGGACGACTCGGTGGCGCCGCCGTACGTGCTCGGCCCGGCCCCGGAGGGCAGCGTGTGGACGCTGCTCGTGGTGAAGGCCGGCGAGACCGACGACCTCCACTTCGATCCGAGCCCGACGACCGAGTACCACCACAGTGAGAAAGACAGCATCAGCCACGTCATCACCTGCTGGGCCCCGCAGCTGCCCGTCGCCGGCCCGCCGCCGGAGCAGCCGGAGCAGCCGGAGCAGCCGGAGCAGCCGGAGCAGCCGGAGCAGCCGGAGACGCCGCAGACGCCGGAGCAGCCCGCACGGTCCCTGGCGGTCGATCTCCTGACGACGAGCTGCGTGAAGGACATCCCCTACGTCGTGTTCGACATCCGCCCGGTCGGCTTCACGCCTACGAACGGCGCCACCCTCAGCTTCTTCCGCCCGAGCGACCCGTCGCACCCGGTCCAGGTGGTGAAGGTGCCCTCGCTCAGCGGCTCCGTCGTCTACCCCGGCGCCAGTGCCTCACCGGCCGACTGGCCGGGTTGGGCACTCGTCGACGGCACCTGGGTGGTCGATCCGACCGACGCCGACCTTCGTCTCGGCCTCGACGTGGTGATCCAGGTCAACCCCACCGCCACCGGCTCGATCAGCTACCCCAAGGCCACCGAGACCTGTGCAGGCCCGAGCCTCCCGCCGCCGGCCCCGCAGCCCGAGCCGCAGCCGGAGCCGTTGCCGCAGCCCGAGCCGCAGCCGGAGCCCGAGCCGCAGCCGGCGCCCGAGCCGCAGTCGGCGCCTGAGCCGCAGGTGCCGCTGCCGGCCGCGGGCGTCGCCGCCCTCGACGCGTCGTCGCCCCGGTCCTTGGCCCAGGTCAGCGTGGTCGCGCCGTCGGTGCCGGCGGTGGCCGTCCCGGCCGAGCTGCCCAAGACCGGCTCGGGTCCCCAGGCCCTGCTGCTCGCCGCCCTGGCCTGCCTGTTGGCTGGTGCAACGGCGGTGGTCGCCGCCCGCTCGTTGCGAACCTCGGACTGACCGAGCGCCCGGGAGACCGGGCCCGACCACCGCAGCCGTGGGACCCCGGCAGCGGTGGACGCCGAGCGGAGGGCGTGCACGGAGGGAGTGGCGAGTGGAAGCGCCACTCCCTCCACCGCGTCACCTCGACAGATGTGACAGGGGGCGCACTGGGACCATCGTCGCTGCCGGAGCGCGTCCGGGTGGCGTAGAAGGAACATGGCGGCGGTGGACACCGCCACTGCAAGGCCAACCGGAGCGATCGGGAGGCGCCGATCCCGGGGGTTGAGTTGGTCGCGTGGCCCCCGGGGGAGCCAATCGCGAACCCGTCCCACACTCCCTGATCGATCGGAGTGGTCATGTCTGCGCACCGGATCGCGCGCAGCCTGGTCGCCGCGTCGCTCGTGTCGTTCGCCCTTGCCGGCGTGACGGCGACGCAGGCGTGGGGGACGGTCGAGGATCCGCCCGACGAGCTGTCGGTCGAGTCCACGTCCACCTCCGCGCCGACGACGACCTCGGGCTCGCACCGCGAAGACGACATCCCTGTGACGCTGTGCCACGCGCACAGCAGTGACAAGAACCCCTACCGGCTCATCACGGTCGACGACGACGCGGTCTTCCGTCAGGGCCACGACCAGCACGAGCACCAGGGCCGAACCGACATCATCCCGCCCTTCGACCACACCGACCAGGACGGCATCTGGCAGCGCTACCCCGGCAAGGGCTGGGACGACGCCGGCCAGGCCATCTGGCGCAACGGGTGCGAGACCCCGACGCAGACGGAGATGCACTACGTCCGCGTCGAGAAGCAGTGGAAGCACCTGCCCCATGACGTCGCTGGGCTGACCGCCCTCGTGACGGTGACCGCCGGCGACCGGTCGGCCACGTTCACCTTCGACGACGACGGTGATCTCGTGGCGTCCACCAACACGGTCATGGTCCACGGCAGGGCGTGGTTCGAGTTCGCCGCCGACCTCGAGCCGGTGGTGACCGAGGCGCCGCTGCCCGAGATCCCCGGCTGCTCGTGGGAGACGCCCAGGATCCACATCGGAGGCGGGGACTTCGCCAAGGCGACGGTGAAGAACGAGATCACCTGCGAGGAGGAGCCGACCGAGTTCCTCTACTACCAGCCCGACAAGGTGTGGTCGGTCTCGGGTGCCGCGCTGCCCACCAGCGCCCAGGCGGTGGTGACGCTGACCGGCGGCGACCGGTCGGCTTCCTTCACCTTCAACTCGTCCGGGCTCCTCACCGCCGCCAGCGGTGACCTCGCCACCTACCAGTCGGCGCAGTGGCTGAAGGTGCCGGAGGGCACCACGGTCAGCGTCGAGGAGACCGTGAGCGGGCTCGCGCGCGACGGCTACACCTTCGTGCACTCGAAGGTCATCGGCGCTCCCACCGGGGCCGACGAGGAGCGCGTGATCGTCGTCACCAACACCGTCACCTACACCCCCGTCGAGCTTCCCTACGTGCCGCCGGCGCCCTACGTGCCGCCGGTGACCTACACGCCGCTGGCGTCGATCCGACCGGCCAAGGTCTGGACCGGCTCCACCGTGACCGGCGTGTCGGCCCTCGTGACCGTCGCCGTCGCCGGCCAGCAACACACCTGGACCTTCGACAGCGCCGGCACGATGACGGCCAAGCCGCTCACCGCCGACGCGGCGGGCTACGTCACCGTGCCGCCGGACACCGCTTACGTGGTGACCGAGCAGGTGCAGGGAGCCGACCCCACCGTTGTGTCCATCGTCCCGAGCTTGCCGACCGGCAGCACCCCGCCGTCGGGCGGCACGGCCACCCTCACCGTCACGAACGTGGCGATCCCTGTCGGCGTGGCCGGCGTCACCGAGGAGGAGCCGGCGCTCATCGCCCCGGCCCCGGTGGCAGCCGAGGAGATCCCCGTCACCGGTGCCGCGATGCTGCCGCTGGCCCTCCTGGGCCTCGGCCTCGTCCTGCTCGGCACCGGCCTCGTGACCCGCACCCGCGCCACCTGCTGAGGCGCCCGCAACGGGGGGCAGCCGCTGCGGCTGCCCCCCGTCTCGCGTCGGCAGGCACACCGGTTCGCGGCGACCTGTGTGCGGTGGATCTCACCGGTGCAGGTCAGGGGTCGCGGCGCACACGAGTCCGTGCGGACCTGTGTGCCGACGAGCGGGCCGGGGCGGTGGGCGGTCAGGGGGCGGCGATGTCGGTGCGGCACACGAGGCCCGGCCAGCGCAGCTTTCCGGCCGCCTCGTACGCCACGGCGCGCGCCGCTGCCACGTCGTCGCCGAGACCGGTGACGGCCAGCACCCGGCCACCGGCCGTGCGCAGGCGCCCCTCGTCGTCGGTGGCCACACCGGCGCAGTAGACCCGAGCCCGGGGAACGGCCCGAGCCTCCTCGAGGCCCTCGATGACATCGCCCGTGCGGGGTGCCACGGGGTAGCCCTCGGCTGCGCACACCACCGTCACTGCGGCCTGCGCGATGACCGCCGGGGCGCTGCGAAGGGCCCCGCGGGCGCACTCGGCCAGCAGCTCGCCGACGTCGCCGTCGAGGCGGGGGAGCACGACCTGGGCCTCGGGGTCGCCGAAGCGCACGTTGTACTCGAGCACCTTCGGACCGCTCGGCGTGAGCATCAGGCCGGCGTAGAGCACGCCGCGGTAGTCGATGCCGCGACGCCGCAGCGCATGCAGCGTCGGGGCCACGAGCAGCTCGGCCAGCCGCTCGCCCTCGGCGGCGTCGACGGCGGCCACCGGCGAGAACGCCCCCATGCCACCGGTGTTGGGACCGGTGTCGCCGTCGCCGACCCGCTTGTGGTCCTGCGCGCTCGGTAGGGGGGCGACCCGGGTGCCGTCGGCGAGGCACAGCAGCGACACCTCTGGTCCCGTGAGCCCTTCCTCGATCACCACCCGCTGCCCGGCAGCGCCGAACGCGGCTCCGCTCAGCTTGGCCCGCACGTCGTCACGGGCCTCGGCCAGCGACTCGGTGACCAGCACGCCCTTGCCGGCAGCCAGCCCGTCGGTCTTCACCACGTAGAGGCCGTCGAGGGTGTCGAGGAAGGCGAGGGCGGCGTCGAGGTCGTCGAACGAGCCGTAGCGTGCGGTGGGCACCCCGGCGTCGTCGAGCACCTCCTTCATCCACGCCTTCGAGCCCTCGAGGCGGGCGCCGTCGGAACCCGGACCGAACACGAGGTGACCGTCGGCCCGGAGCCGGTCGGCCATCCCGTCGACGAGCGGGACCTCCGGCCCGATCACGAACAGGTCGGCGTCGACCTCGCGGGCCGGGACCGGCGTCGACCACGGGATGCCCGGGTTCCCCGGCGTGACGACCACCTCCGCGTGACGGGCCAGGGCCTCGGCCAGCGCGTGCTCACGCCCACCGCCGCCGACGACGCAGATCCTCACCGCAGCTGCACGTACTGGTCGCGCTCGGGTCCGGTGCCCACGTAGCTGACCGGCACCCCGACCTCTTGCTCGAGCACGGCCAGGTAGTCGCGGGCCTGGCGGGGCAGGTCGCCCTCCTCGCGACACGACGTGAGGTCGGTCTGCCAGCCGGGCAGTTCGACGTAGATCGGGGTGACGTCGTGCACGACGCTTTGGTGGTAGGGCATCGACGTGAGCTTCTGGCCCTCGTGCTCGTAGGCCACGCACACCTTCACCGTGTCGAGCGTGTCGAGCACGTCGAGCTTCAGGACGGCCAGCTCCGAGAGCGAGTTGAGGCGCACCGCGTGGCGCAGCATCACGGCGTCGAACCAGCCCGTGCGGCGGCGCCGGCCGGTGTTGGTGCCGAACTCGTGGCCCCGCTCCACGAGCAGGTCGCCGACGCCGTCGAACAGCTCGGTGGGGAACGGCCCCGCGCCGACGCGCGTCGTGTAGGCCTTGGCGATGCCGATGACGCGCGAGATGTGGCGCGGTCCGATGCCGGCGCCGGTGCAGGCGCCGCCGGCGGTGGGGTTCGAGGACGTGACGAAGGGGTAGGTCCCGTGGTCGAGGTCGAGGAACGTGGCCTGGGCCCCCTCGAGCAGGACGTGCTCCCCGCGCTCGAGCGCGTCGTGGAGGAGCGACACCGTGTCGTCGATGTAGGGCGCGATGCGGGGCGCCAGCTCGCCCAAGTAGCGGTCGCAGATCTCGTCGAGCTTGAGCGGGAGGCGGTTGTAGACGCGGGTGAGGATGGCGTTCTTCTCCTTCAGCGCCACCTCGAGCTTGGCCCGGAAGATCTTCGGGTCGAGCAGGTCTTGCACCCGCAACCCGCTGCGCAGGGCCTTGTCGGCGTAGGTCGGACCGATGCCGCGCCGCGTGGTGCCGAGCTTGGCCCGGCCCAGCCGTCGCTCCGAGAGGAAGTCGAGCTCGAGGTGGTAGGGGAGGATGAGGTGGGCCGAGCCGCTCACCCGCAGCCGGCTGCAGTCGATGCCGGCCGCCTCGAGCCGGTCGATCTCGGCCAGCAGCACGGACGGCTCCACCACGACGCCGTTGCCGATGACCGGGACGACGTGGGGGTAGAGGATGCCGCTCGGCAGCAGCTGCAGGGCGAAGCGGTCGTCGCCGACCACCACGGTGTGGCCCGCGTTGTGGCCACCCTGGTAGCGCACGACGAGGCCCGTCTCCTTGGCCAGGAGGTCGACGATCTTGCCCTTGCCCTCGTCACCCCACTGGGTGCCGACGACGACGGTGGCGGGCATCGCAGTCCTCCTTCGCGCCGTGAGCGACTTCGCAGACCGCGCCAGGGTAGCGACCCCTCCCCCATCCGGTTCTGACTCTCAAAGTGGCGGCCCTGGCAGCCACTTTGAGAGTCAGAATTCCTCGGTCAGGGGGTGCGCAGGGTCCAGGGGCCGGGGGCGTGGACCTCGACGATCACGAGGTCGGCAGCGGGGAGCGTGCCGGCGAAGTCGTGGCGCCAGCCGCCGCTGTGGAGGTGCACCTGGGCGTCGCCGTCGACGGTGGCGGCGCGCGCCGATCCGACGAGCGAGAGGTCGACGAGCACGACGTCGTCGCCGTGGCCGCTGACCTCGCCCGGCAGCAGGTCACGGCGCACCAGCCCGAGCGAGCGCAGCGTGAGCGTCCAGGGTCCGTCGGCGTCGATGTGCAGCGTTGCCGTCGTCTCGTCGCGGCGGGCGTCGAGCAGGTAGGTGCCGCGGGCGCTCGGGATCTGCGTGGTGACGCGGCCGTCCCGGTCGAGCCCGGTCACGGCCACGCCGTCACCCTCGACCGCCAGCAACACGGCATCGTCCGTTCCGGCGGGCTTGGCGACGGCAACGGCGGCGCGACCGTGACCCGAGCGGACGACGGGCTCGGGTGGTAGCACGAGTGCGGCGACCTCGGCGCGGGGCATCGTGAGCCCCTCGGCGTCGGCGAAGGCCTCGAGCGCGCGCCAGCTCTCGGCCAGCGCGGCGAGGTCGTCGGCCAGCCGCCCGGCGTAGGGATCCGTGGCGCACCGCACGGCGAGGAACCCGATCTCGATGCGAACGAGCGCCAGCCGGGGTCGCAGGTCGACGAAGGCGCCGTTGCCGGGCGGCGTTCCGTCCGGCGCTCCCGCCAGCGTGGTCGACCCGCCGGCCTGGGCCCCCCGGAACCAGGCGTCGCAGCCGCCGGGGCGCTGGATCACCTCGGCCAGCGGGTGGGCGGCGGCGAACGCCACCAGGTGAGCATCGGCGGCCGCCAGCGGCGAGGCCAGGTAGGCCGCCGTCTCGCGGCGCAGGTCGGCCGGTGCGCTCGCCGCCAGATCAACCGAACGCCCGAGGGGCCGGCGCTCGAAGCCGTGGTCGGGCGCGGCGCACCCGGCGCACACGGCGGCCGTCACCACCAGCGCTCGAAGCCCCTGGCGCATGCGAGCCCCTCCTCGCGTGAAGCCGATCGTCGTCCCCGGCCGGCTCCCCCGAACCGCCCAGGCCGGCGCACGGTAGCGCGCTCGGCGGGACCCTCCGGACCGCTCTGGCACACTGGCCCCGTGACCGACGAGCCGAGGCCGCGGTGATCCCGCGCTACGAGCTGGCCGAGATGCGGGCGGTGTTCGCCGACGAGGCCCGTTTCGGTCGGTGGCTCGAGATCGAGCTGCTGGCGACCGAGGCGTGGGTCACGCTCGGGGTGGTCCCGCCGGCCGACGCGGCGACCTGTCGCCGGCAGGCCCCGGTCACCGACGCCGCCTTCGTCGAGCGGGTGCTCGAGCGTGAGCAGGTGACCGACCACGACGTGGCCGCCTTCGTCGACGTCGTCCAGGCCGCCATCGGCGGCGAGGCCGGCAAGTGGATCCACTACGGCCTGACGTCGAGCGACGTGGTCGACACGGCGTGGTGCTGGATGCTGCGCGACGCCGCCGACCTGTTGATCGACGCCAGCGACGCCTGGGTCGCCGTGCTCAAGGAGCGAGCCCTCGAGCACCGTCACACCGCGATGATCGGCCGCACCCACGGCGTCCACGCCGAGCCCACCACGTTCGGGGCCAAGGTGGCGCTGTGGTGCCTCCAGGCCGACCGTGACCGGGCCCGGCTCCGGGCCGCCCGCGAGGCGGTGGCGGTCTGCAAGCTGAGCGGCGCCGTCGGCACCTACTCCAACGTCGACCCGGCCGTCGAGCGCCACGTCGGCCAGGCGCTCGGCCTCACGCCGGTGCCGTCGACCCAAGTCGTTGCCCGTGACCGCCACGCCCAGTTCCTCTACGCCTGCGCAGCGGTGGGCACCACCGTTGAGCTCGTCGGCATCGAGCTGCGCCACCTCCAGCGCACCGAGGTGCGCGAGGCCGAGGAGGGCTTCAAGCCGGGCCAGAAGGGCTCGTCGGCCATGCCGCACAAGCGCAACCCGATCACCGCCGAGCGCCTCAGCGGCCTGGCCCGCATCCTGCGCGGCAACCTGGTGGCCGGCCTCGAAGACGTGGCGCTGTGGCACGAGCGTGACATCAGCCACTCGAGTGTCGAGCGGGTGATCCTGCCCGACTCGTCGCACCTCGCCTACTACGCGCTGCGTACGGCCACCCGGCTCGTGCGGGGCATGCAGGTGTTCCCCGAGCGGATGCTGGCCAACCTCCACGCCAGCCACGGGCTGGTGTTCAGCCAGCCGGTGCTCCTGGCGCTCGTGGCTGCCGGCATGGCTCGCGACGACGCCTACCGCATCGTCCAGGAGAAGGCGATGCAGGCCTGGCAGGAGGGAACCAGCTTCCGCTCGCTGCTGGAGGCCGATCCCCGCGTCACCGTGGCGCCAGGGGTGCTCGCCGAGGCCTTCTCTCTCGAGCGGTCGCTGCAGCGAGCCGGCGCTGTGTTCGACGCGCTCGACGGTGTGGCGCCGTGACCGGGCTGGCGCTCGTTCACCGTGGCAAGGTCCGTGACGTCTACGACGCCGGCGACGGTCGCCTGCTCATGGTGGCCAGCGACCGGCTCAGCGCCTTCGACGTGGTGATGGCCGAGCCGGTGCCCGACAAGGGGCGGCTCCTGACGGCGATGAGCGCGTTCTGGTTCGACGAGCTGTCCGACGTGGTGCCGAACCACCTCGTGGCCACCGACGTCGCATCAGCGGGGTTCGATGACCCCGCGCTCGCCGGGCGCTCGATGCTCGTGCGCCGCTGCGACATGCTCCCGGTCGAGTGCATCGTGCGCGGTCACCTCGCCGGCAGTGCGTGGGCCGAGTACTGCGAGCACGGCACCATCGGCGGCACGCCGATGCCCCCCGGCCTTTGCGAGGCCGAGCGCCTGGCGGCGCCGCTGTTCACGCCGTCCACCAAGGCGCCGAGCGGCACCCACGACGAGAACATCTCCTTCGAGCGGATGGTCGAGCTCGTCGGTCCGGCCACCGCCGAGGCCGCCCGCGCGATCACGCTCGCGGTCTACGAGCGGGCCGTCGCCGTCGCCGCCCGCGCCGGCATCATCGTCGCCGACACCAAGCTCGAGCTGGGCTGGCTCGACGGCCGCCTCGTGGTGGCCGACGAGGTGCTCACGCCCGACTCGAGCCGGTTCTGGCAGGCCGTCGACTGGGCGCCGGGGGCCACGCCTCCCGGGTACGACAAGCAGCCGGTGCGCGACTTCCTGGCCGCGTCGGGATGGGACCGCCAGCCCCCGCCGCCTCCGCTGCCGACCGAGGTGGTGGCGGCGACGAGGGCCCGCTACATCGAGATCTACGAGCGCCTGTCCGGCCACTCGTTCGCCGACTGGCCGGGGGGCTCGGCGGATGGGGCCGGCTCTGCCACCATGGCGACGTGACCGATCAAGCCTCGGGCCCGCCCATCGCCCGGTTCCACGTGCTCGTCGAGGTCCGCCAGCGCCCGGGCATCGCCGATCCGCAGGGCGCCACGATCGAGCGGGCGCTCCCCACCCTCGGCTACGGCGAGATCCACGACGTTCGCGTCGGCAAGGCCATCCGGTTCACGATCGACGCGCCTGATGCTGACGCCGCCCGGGCTCGCGTCGAGGCGCTGTGCCAGGAGTTCCTCACCAACCCGGTGATCGAGGACGCCGTCGTGACCGTGGAGGAGGCGTCGGCGTGACCGTCGGTGTGGTGCTCTTCCCGGGTACGAACTGCGAGCTCGACGTCGTCGAGGCGGTGCGCGACCTCGGCGGTCAGGCCGAGGTGGTGTGGCACGGCGACCGGCACCTTCCGCCCTCGGTCGACTCGGTGGTGCTGCCGGGCGGCTTCGCACACGGCGATTACCTGCGGACCGGTGCCATTGCCCGCTTCTCGCCGGTGATGACGGCGGTCGCCGATTTCGCTGCCGACGGTGGGCCGGTGCTCGGCATCTGCAACGGGTTCCAGATCCTGTGCGAGGCCGGCCTGCTGCCTGGTGCATTGCAGAAGAACCGAGGACTCAAGTTCGTGTGCGACACCACCGGTGTGCGTGTCGAGACAGCGGCGACGGTGGCCACGTCGGCCCTTGCTGCCGGCGATGTGCTGCAGCTCCCGATCAACCACTTCGAGGGCAGCTACCTGTGCCAGCCGCGCGCGCTCGACGAGCTACGGGCCGAGGAGCGGGTGGTGTTCCGCTACACCGACAACCCGAACGGCTCGCTCGACGACATCGCCGGCGTGTGCAGCGTCGGGCGCAACGTGGTGGGCCTCATGCCCCACCCGGAGCGGGCCGTGCACCCGCTCCTGGGGAGCACCGACGGCGCCGGCGTGCTGCGCAGCCTGCTGGCCGCCGTGCCGGCCTGACGCCCTAGCGGGTGCCGCGGCCGATGCCGGCCCGCTTCAGCACGGCCGCCTCCACACCGGCCTCCCGCCACGCGCCGTAGCTGATGCCCTTGCGCTCGCCGTAGGCCTGCGCCACCTCGACGAAGGCCTCTTCGACCTCGGTGAGGTCGGCCTTGGCCTCCATGCTGGCCAGCTCGTCGGCGAGGTCGATGCGCTGCTGGATCAGCAGCAAGCGATCTTCGGCACGGGCCTCGGCCAGTTGAGCCTCTACCTGATCGAGCTGGCGGCGCACCGAATCCGTCGTGCGCGGCCGGCCTCGCTTCGGCTTGATGGTCTCCAGCGCTTCCAGGTAAGCGCGCACGGCGCGGCTCTGCGCACGCCCCTCCGCCAGGGCGGCCTTGTGGTCGGCGGACATCGTCTTGCGTGCGGTCTTCTTCGTGGCCATGGCCGCTCACCTTATCGACAAATGGCTGCGCCTGCTGGAGCACTCCCTTCATCAAATTCGTGGATTCGAGAGCGAGTCCGGGCGCCTTGGCTACCCTCGCCTCGTGGCCGAACCCCTGCACCGGGCCCTCGGGCTCACCGACGACGAGGCCGCCGAGATCACCCGGCTGCTCGATCGGGAGCCCAACCACCTCGAGCTCGCGATGTACGCCGTCATGTGGAGCGAGCACTGCTCCTACAAGTCGTCGCGCCTGCATCTGCGCCGGCTCCCGACCGAGGCGCCGTGGGTGCTGGTCGGGCCGGGCGAGGGTGCGGGCGTGGTCGACGTGGGCGACGGGATCGCCGCCGCCCTGCGCATCGAGAGCCACAACCACCCGTCGGCCATCGAGCCCTTCCAGGGCGCGGCCACCGGCGTGGGCGGGATCATCCGCGACATCTTCTCGATGGGTGCCCGGCCGGTCGCGCTGATGGATCCGCTTCGCTTCGGCCCGCTCGAAGACCCCCGCAGCCGCTGGATCGCCGAGGGTGTCGTGAGCGGGGTCAGCCACTACGGCAACGCCGTCGGCGTCCCCACCGTCGGGGGGGAGGTGGTGTTCGACGAGACCTTCCGGGGCAATCCGCTCGTGAACGTGCTGTGCCTCGGCCTGCTCCCGCACGACCGGCTCGTGCTGGCCCGGGCGACCGGCGAAGGGAACCTCGCAGTGCTCCTCGGGTCGACCACCGGGCGCGACGGCATCGGTGGCGTCTCGGTCTTGGCGTCGTCCGGCTTCGGTGAGGTGGCCGACGACGCCGCGAAGCGCCCGAGCGTGCAGGTCGGCGACCCCTACGAGGAGAAGCGGCTCATCGAGGCGTGCCTGGCGCTCCTCGACGCCGGGTTGGCGGTGGGCGTGCAAGACCTCGGCGGCGCCGGCCTCACGTGCGCGACCTCCGAGACCGCCTCGCGGGGCGGGATGGGGATGGACGTCGATGTCACTGCGGTACCCCGCAGGGAGCCGGGCATGGCGCCGTTCGAGGTGATGACGTCGGAGAGCCAGGAGCGGATGCTGGCCATCGTCGAGCCGGGTGACCTCGAGGCCGTGCTGGCGCTGTGTGAACGCTGGGAGGTGCGGGCCACTGTGGTCGGGCGCGTCACCACCGGCGGGCGGCTGCGCCTCCTCGACGGCTGGGACGGCGAGGTGCTGGCCGACGTGCCGGCCGCCTCGTTGCACGACGCCGCCCCCTGCTACGACCGGCCCCGGGCCGAGCCGCCCGTCGAGCGGGGCCTCGACCCGGCCGAGCTCCCCGCGCCCGCCGATGCCGGGGCCGACCTGCTGGCGATGCTCGCCGGCGCCCGCTGGGTGTCGAGCCAGTATGACCACCAGCTGTTCTTGAACACCGTGGTGGCGCCGGGGGGCGACGCTGCGCTGCTCCGGCTGAAGCACCCGGTCACGGGTACCGACACCGGCCGCGGGCTGGCGCTCACCACCGACGGCAACCACCGCTGGTGCGCCGTCGACCCCCGCGAGGGCACCGCGCTGGTGGTGGCCGAGGCCGTGCTCAACCTGGCCTGCGTGGGCGCCCGGCCGCTGGCGCTGGTCAACAACCTGAACTTCGGCAACCCCGAGCACCCCGAGGTGATGTGGCAGCTGAGCGAGGCCGTCGACGGCATGGCGGCCGCCTGCTCGGCGCTCGGCATCCCGGTGATCGGCGGCAACGTGAGCCTCTACAACGAGAGCCGGGGTCACGACATCGACCCGACACCGGTGGTCGGCCTGCTCGGCATGGTCGACCGGCTCGAGCGGCGGCCACCCGGCGTCGCGTTGCGCGACGGCGGCCGGCTGTTGCTCCTCGCTGCCTCCAGCCCGGGCCTGGCCGGCAGCCGGTGGGCCTTCGAGCGGGGCGCGCGGGGTGGCTCGCTCGCCCCGCTCGACCTCGCCGCCCATGCGGCGCTGGCCGACCTCGTCCGGGCCCTCGTGGCCGACGGGGTCGTCGAGGCCGTGCACGACGTCGCCGAGGGCGGGCTGGGGCTGTGCCTGGCCGAGATGGCCGTGGCCGGCCACGTCGGCTGCCGTGTCACCGGCGTCGACGGTCACGCCGAGCTGTTCGGCGAGGGCCCGTCGCGGGTGGTCGTGGCGTGCCGCCCCGATCAGGCCCAGGAGGTGCTGGGGCGCGCGTCGGCCGCGGGCGTCCCGCTGCGCCTGCTCGGCGGCGCCGGCGGCGATCGCATCGTCGTCGACGGCCTCGTCGATCTGGCGGTGGCCGATGCCGTCCACCGCTTCGACCACGCGCTCCCCGACGCCTTCGGCCGCGCCGCCGCCCACGGCTGAGGCCGTCCTCGCCGTCCCACCTCTGCCGAGGTGTGCACCGTCGGTGGTGGCAGCCGGGGCGGTGGGTGCGCGGTTCTGCGGTGGGGGGCGGTGACGGCGCGGTCCGCCGGGGTGGCCGCCCGCCCTAGGGTCGGCGCCGTGCAGACCGAGGTGGGCCACCCGGCACCGGTGTGGACGGGGGACGACCTCGCCCGGGGCCGCTCGTTGGTGCCCCGGTGGCTGCCGTACGTGCTGGTCGCCGCGGTGGCCGCCGTGTCCGGGTGGGTGGCCGGCGGCAGCGACGCCCACCCCACCGGCGAGGAGGGGCCCGACCGGCTCCTCGTCGTCGCGCTGGCCGTCGCCACCACCGGCCTCGGCGCGTTCGCGCCGTGGTGGCTGCTGCTCGGCCTCGCGTTCGGCGCCGGGGTGGCGGCGGTGCTGCTCGGCTCGGCCGCCCTCGTGGTGCTGGCGGTGGTGGCGGTGGTGGCGTCGATCGGCGCCGCCGCCATCGAGCGGGCGGCGTTCGACGAGCACCTCGAGCTGATGCCGGCGGTCGTCGCCGCTGCGTGCGTCACGCAGGTGGCGCTGCGGCTCGAGGGTGGGTTCCACGGGCTCCCGTCGATCGTCGCGGCGGCACTGCTCGGGGGTCTCGTGTTGGGCGCCCTCGGCAGCGAGTCGTTCGGCGCCCGAGCCTTGGCGATGGGCGTGGGCGCCGTCGTCGGACTCATGGCCCTGGGCGCCGTGGGTGCCACCGCCTACGCCAGCATGACGGCGCGCGCCGACGCCGACCGCGGGGTCGATCGGCTCCGCGACGGCTTCGACGCGCTCGACACCGGCGACACCGGCACCGCCGAGACGGCCTTCGCCGAAGCGGCCGCCGCGCTGGAGGCCGCCGAGGCCCGCCTCGACGAGGGCTGGGGCCGCACGGCCCGCTGGCTCCCGGTGGTGGCGCAGCATCGCCAGGCCGCCCTGGCCGTGCTGGTGTCGGGCCGCCAGCTCGCCGCCACGGCGTCGGCGTCGTCGGCCGACTTCGACGCCGACGCCCTGCGGCTGGCCCGGGGCCGGATCGACCCCAACCGCGTCCGCAACCTGTCGGTGCCGCTCGACGACCTCGAGGGCGCCCTCTCCAGCATGCGGGCCGCCGTCGACCAGGCCCGCTCACCCTGGCTGCTGTGGGTGGTCGACGACCTCCTCGACGACCTCGACACCCGGGTCGTCGATGCCACCGGCGACACCGACTTGGCCCGGGAGGCGGCGGCGGTGGTGCCGGAGCTCCTCGGCACCACCTCTCCGCGGCGGTACGTGGTGCTCTTCACGAGCCCGGCCGTGAGCCGGGGCCTCGGCGGTGCCGTCGCAGGTTTCGCGTCGGTCGTCGTCGACGACGGCAACGTGGCCGTCGAGCGCACGGGCAGCCTCGGCGACCTCGTGCTGTCGATGCCGCCCGAAGGTGTCGCGCTCACGGGGCCGGCAGAGGTGGTCGCCGCCCTCGAGCCGGTCGTGGAAGCCACCCCCGACGGCGCCTCGCCGCCGCCCGACGGCGTCGTGCCGCCGACCATCTGGTCGCACGTCACCCGCCCCACCGACATGGCCTCGGTCGGCACGCTCGTCGCGCAGCTCTACCCGCGAAGCGGGGGCGGGCCGGTCGACGGCGTGCTGGTGGCCGACCCGGCTGCCGTGGCCGCCACGCTCGCGCTCACCGGGCCGCTCTCGGTGGAGGGCCTCGGCGTGCAGCTCACGTCGGAGAACGTCGAGGAGTACCTGCTGACCGAGCAGTTCGCCGCGGGTGCCGAGGCCCTCGACGTCCTCCCGCAGCTCGTGCCGAGGCTGGTCGACCGGCTGCTGACGGTCCGGTTGCCCGCCCCGCGCGACGTCGGGGAGATGCTGCGCCCGGTCGCCGACGAGGGTCGCCTCGTCGCCTGGGCCCGGCGCGCCGAGGAGCAGGCGTTCCTCGACCGCATCCACGTCGCCGGCACCGTTGCCACCGACGGGGCCGACCTCCTCGCCGTCACGGTCGACAACGAGATCGGCAACGGCATCGACCCCTACCTCGAGCGGGCGGTGGAGTACGAGGTGAACGTGTTCCCGGGCGCCGACCGGGTGACGGCCGAGCTCGACGTCACGATTGCGAACGGGGCCCCGTCCGAGGGCCTGTCGGTGTTCGCCATCGGCAACTTCAGCGGCGAGCCGGCGGGCACCAGCCGCTCGACGGTGTCGATCCTCACGCCCTTCGAGCTCGACGTTGCCTTGCGCGGCGGCGACGAGGTCGTGGCACGGGCCGTCACCGAGGGCGGCCTCAACCGCTACGCCGTGCCGGTCGTGCTGGGCTCGGGGGAGAGCACCACGGTGCGCTTCCGCCTGGTCGGCGACCTGCGAGCGGTGAGCGGTGACGACGGTGCCTACACGCTGGTGGTCCGCCCGCAGCCGGCCGCCACCGCCGAGCAGCTCACGCTCGAGATCGGTGGGCCGGAGGGCAGCCCGGTCACGGTCGTCGACGGTCCGGTGGCGGCCGTCGACGGGCTGCTGCGCTTCACCGGCGAGCCGGCCGAGACCTTCCGGGTCCGGGTCGGCGTCGGGTGAGGTCTGGCACACTGGCTCCGATGGCGGACGACCACCGCGAAGCCTGTGGCGTGTTCGGTGTGTACGCCCCGGGCCGCCCCGTCTCCCACCTCACCTACCTCGGGCTGTACGCGCTGCAGCACCGCGGCCAGGAGTCGGCCGGCATGGCCGTCGGCGACGGGCGCGGCATCACGGTGGTGAAGGACATGGGCCTGGTCCCCAACGTGTTCGACGAGCGGGCCCTGGCGGCGCTCCCCGGTCACTTCGCCATCGGCCACGTGCGCTACAGCACCACCGGCGCCAGCACGTGGCGCAACGCCCAGCCGGTGTATCGCGACGTGGGCCGTCACGAGTTCGCGCTCGGACACAACGGCAACCTCACGAACACCGCCGCCCTCGCCACCGAGGCGGGGATGCTGCCCGGCACGGTGTCGTCCGACAGCGACCTCGTGGCCGAGCTGCTGGCCCGCCACATGGCCGACGCCGGCTGCGACCTGGCCGACGCGCTGTTCGCCGTGCTGCCGCGAATCGAGGGCGCCTACTCGTTCGTCTTCGTCGATGAGGGCCGGGTGATGGGCGTGCGCGACCCGCACGGGTTCCGGCCGCTGTGCCTCGGACGCATCGACGGCGGCTGGGTGCTGGCCTCCGAGTCGCCGGCCCTCGACATCGTCGGCGGCCACCTCGTGCGCGAGCTCGAGCCGGGCGAGCTGGTGGTCATCGACGCCACCGGCCCGCGCAGCGTCCGGGTGACGCCGGCCGACGACGTCGACCCGCGGCTGTGCCTGTTCGAGTTCGTGTACTTCGCCCGGCCCGACGCCCAGCTCTACGGCCGCAACGTCGCCGCCGCCCGCGTCCGGATGGGCGAGCAGCTGGCCGAGCAGGCGCCGCTGCCGGCCGACACGCACTCGCCACCCCGCGAGGCCATCGTGATGCCGGTACCCGAGAGCGGCGTCCCGGCCGCGCAGGGCTTCGCCAAGGCCAGTGGCATCCCCTACGAGGACGGTCTCGTCAAGAACCGCTACATCGGCCGGACGTTCATCGCCCCGAGCCAGGAGCTGCGGGCCCTCGGCGTGCGCATGAAGCTCAACCCGCTGCGGGAGAACATCGCCGGCAAGCGGTTGGTGGTGGTCGACGACTCGATCGTGCGCGGTACCACCACGCGCGCGGTGGTGGCGATGCTGCGAGAGGCCGGCGCCGCCGAGGTGCACCTGCGGATCATGTCGCCGCCCTACCGCTGGCCCTGCTTCTACGGCATGGACACCGGCGACCGCGGCGAGCTGCTGGCGGCCAACCTCACGCTCGACGAGGTGCGGGCCTACGTCGGTGCCGACTCGCTCGCCTACCTCTCGCTCGACCGGCTGATCGACGCCACCGGCGCGGCCGGGGCCGGGTTCTGCCACGCCTGCCTCACCGGCGACTACCCGACAGCGGTGCCCGAGCCGGTGGCCGTCAGCGTGCGAGGCACGTGAGCACCTACGAGGAGGCCGGGGTCTCGCTGGCGGCGGCCGACGAGACCGTCGAGCGCATCACCCGCCACGTGCGCTCCACCTACCGGCCCGAGGTGCTCGGCGACATCGGCGGCTTCGGCGGGCTGGTCGCCCTGCCCGGCGGCTACGACGACCCCGTCCTCGTGTCGTCCACCGACGGCGTCGGCACCAAGCTGAAGGTGGCCGAGACCACCGGTCGTTTCGACACGATCGGCATCGACCTCGTGGCCATGTGCGCCGACGACATCGCCGTCCAGGGGGCCGACCCCCTGCTGTTCCTCGACTACGTCGGTGTCGGTCGGCTCGATCCTGCCGTCGTGGAGGCCGTGGTGGCCGGCGTGGCCGACGGGTGCCGCCGGGCCGGCTGCGCCCTCGTGGGCGGCGAGGTGGCCGAGCACGGCGAAGGGCACAGCATGGACCTGGCCGGCTTCGTCGTGGGCGTGGCGTCGCGAGCGGCGCTGGTGACCGGGGAGCGGATCGCGCCCGACGACGTGCTGCTCGGGCTGCCGTCGCCCGGCCTGCGCAGCAACGGCTACTCGCTGGCCCGCCGGGTGCTCGTGACCAGCCCGGCCGCGCTCGACGAGCCGGCGTGGGACGGCGCCGACCACACGCTGGCCGACGAGCTGTTGCGGCCGTCGGTGATCTACAGCCCGGCGCTGGCCGCCCTGCGCGGTGCGGTCGACGTGCACGGCTTCGCCCACATCACCGGGGGCGGCATCGCCGGGAACCTCGTGCGGGTGCTGCCGGCCCACGTCGACGCAGTCGTGCGGATGGGCTGGTGGCCGGTGCCCCGTGTCTTCGGCGAGGTCCAGCGGCGCGGCGACGTGAGCGCCGACGAGATGGCCCGGGTGTTCAACCTCGGCATCGGCATGATCGCCGTGGTGCCGCCCGGGGCCACCCCCGAGGCCCTGCGGGTGCTGCGCGAGCAGGGCCACGACGCCGTCACCATCGGCCGCGTGGTCGCCGGTGGCGGCCGCGTGGTGCTGGCGTAGCCCGGCTCACGCGAGGAGCGGCACCACCTGCTCGGCCACCAGGTGCAGGTGCTCGAGGTCCGACAGGTCGAGCACCTGGAGGTAGACCCGCTCGGCGCCGCCCTCGCGCCAGCGCCGCAGCGTGGCGGCCACCTCCTCCACCGTGCCGGCGGCGCCGTTGGCCCGCAGCTCGGCCGGCTCCCGCCCGATGGCGGTGGCCCGGCGGGCCAAGGCGCTCTCGTCCTCGCCGCAGCACAGCACGAGCGCAGCAGAGAACACGAGGGTCGCCGTGTCGCGGCCCAGCTCGTCACAAGCCGAGCGCACCCGGTCTCGCTGCTGCTGGAAGCGCTCCAGGGGCACGAACGGGGTGTTGAACTCGTCGGCGTAGAGGGCGGCCAGGCGCGGCGTCTTGCGCTTCCCGCCGCCACCCACGATCACCGGGATCTGCTCCTGGACCGGCTTCGGCAGGGCAGGGGAGTCGGCCACCACGTAGTGGCGGCCGGTGAACGAGAAGCGCTCGCCCACCGGTGTGCGCCACAGCCCGGTGATGACGGCCAGCTGCTCCTCCAGTCGTTCGAACCGCTCGGCCAGGGGTGGGAACGGCACGGCGTAGGCCGTGTGCTCGGCCTCGTACCACCCGGCCCCGAGGCCGAGCTCGACGCGTCCGCCGCTCATCGCGTCGACCTGGGCGACGGTGATGGCGAGTGGGCCGGGGAGGCGGAACGTGGCCGACGTGACGAGCGTGCCCAGGCGCAGGCGGGTGGTCTCGCGAGCCAGGCCGGCCAGGGTCGTCCACGCGTCGGTGGGACCGGGCAGGCCACTGGCCGAGCCCATCTTCAGGTAGTGGTCGCTGCGGAAGAACCCGTCGAAGCCGACGTCCTCGGCGACGCGGGCGACGGCCAGCAGGTCGTCGTACGAGGCGCCCTGCTGGGGCTCGGTGAAGATCCGGAGCTGCATGGTCGCCCACCGTAGGGTGCGTTGCCGTGGTGAGCGACGCCCTGCGGGCCCACGTCCTCGAGCACAGCGTCCGGCGGGGCGAGTTCACGCTGAAGTCCGGCAAGCGCTCCGCCTGGTTCCTCGACACCAAGCAGACGGCGTGCCGCCCCGACGGCATCGTGCTGGTGGCCGACGCCGCGCTGGCCGTCATCCCGCCCGACGCCACCGCCATCGGCGGGCTCACGATGGGGGCCGACCCGATGGCCTACGGCATCGCGGCCGTGGCCGCCACCCGGGGACGGCACCTTCGGAGCTTCAGCATCCGCAAGGAGGCCAAGGATCACGGCGTCGAGGGCCGGGTGGCGGGCGCCCTCCTGCCCGGCGACCACGTGGTGGTCACCGAAGACACCGCCACGCGCGGCGTCAGCGCGCTGGAGGCGGCACGGGTGGTGCGGGCGTTCGGGGCCGAGCCGGTGCTCATCCTCGCCCTGGTCGACCGGGGCGGCACGGCGGCCGCGCTGGCCGCCGACGAGGGCATCGCCTTTGCGGCCCTCCTCACCGCCGAGGACCTGGGCTTCCCCTTCGACGCCTGATCAGCAGGTGCCGTTGGCGCCGAAGTCCTGCGTCCACCAGGTGAGCGTGAACGTGCCGCCGCTCATGGTGGACACACCGGTGGCCTGGGCGGCGCCGAGATGGGTGAAGGCCGGGTTGAGCAGGTTGGCCTTGTGGCCGCTCGACCCCATCCAGCCGGCCATGACGGCGTCGACGTCCGGGTAGCCGTAGGCGACGTTCTCGCCGAGGCGGTTCCAGCCGAGGTAGCCGGCCCGCTCGGCCCGCTCCTTCAGCCCGCTGCCGTCGGAGCCGGTGTGGGTGAGCGTCGAGGTGGCCAGCATGTCGTCGGTGTGCCGCTGCGCGGCGACCGACAGGGTCGGGCACCACGACAGCGGGGCCACGCCGGCGGCGGCCCGCTCGGCGTTGACCTTGGCGAGCATCTGCTCCTGCCACCCGGCCGGTGCGGGAACCGGCGCGGAGGGCGGCGCCGGTGCCGGCACGGTGGTGGCAGGAGGGGCGACGACGACGAGGCGCCAGCGGTAGGTGCGCCGGCCGATCTTCGTGCAGCGGACCTGGCCGCCCCCGCGAGCGGCGGTCGTGGCACCGACCTGCTTGGCGCTGCAGGCACTGTTCGGCCTGGTGGTACGGGTCGCGGCGTCGGCGGGGGAGGCGGCGAAGCCGACGCCGACGAGGGCGACGGCAGCGGCGGCGATGCGGAGGCGAGCAGCCATGCCCCAGTGGTCTCATGGCCACGCAGCGTGCAGGATCCCCCGAACGGGTCAGGACCGGGGGGCCGGATGGCCCACGCAACGTGTCCGACCAGCCCCGGAGCGCGCACGAGGCCCGCCGGAGGCGGGCCTCGGAGTGGTCGGGACCGGCGTCGATCCGGTGACCTTCCGCTTTTCAGGCGGACGCTCTGCCAACTGAGCTACCCGACCGCGCACGGCCGCCGGAGGCGGTTCGTGTGGAGCGGTCCCGACGGGATTTGAACCCGCGGCCTCCGGCTTGACAGGCCGGCGTGCACTCCAAACTGCACCACGGGACCAGATGGATTGGGCACCCCCAACGGGATTCGAACCCGTGCCGCCACCTTGAAAGGGTGGTGTCCTAGGCCACTAGACGATGGGGGCTCGGACGGACCCTGCTGGGAGAGCGCAAGCACCCTAGAGCCTTGGCGGTCCTGGCGCCAACGCGCTTTCCGTCAGCGCAGCGACCACGTGGTGCCGTCGGGGGTGTCGCGAACCTCGACGCCGGCGGCGGCCAGGGTATCGCGGACCTTGTCGGAGGTGGCGAAGTCCTTGGCCGCCCGGGCTGCCACCCGCATCTCGAGCAGGGCATCGACGAACGGGGCCACGGCGTCGCGGGGGTCGGCGGTGCCGGTGGCGGCCACCTCGCCGAGTCGCACCACCATCGACCGCAGCGTGGCGCGGGCCCGGTCGGGCTCGTCCGACTGGAGGGTGTCGACCGACCAGGCGTGGAGCACGTCGTCGAGCTCGAGGACGGCCCCGACGGCACTCGGCACGTCACGGCGGGCCAGCGCCTCGGTGAAGGCGGTCTCCAGCCGATCGGCCTCGTCGAGCAGCGACCGTGTGGGCGGCTCGACGACCGTCGCGGCCGCCACCGGGGCGGGCGCCACCGGCGTGGCCCCTTCGGCGGCTGCCCGCAGGTCGTCGAAGCCGACCACCGTCCCGGTCGGGAACGCGGTGGCGGCGCCATGGCGGCGCACGGTGAGTGTGCCGATGCCGACCACCGTGGCAGTCCGGGCGTCGAGGTCGAGCACCACACCGGTGTGCTCGTCGACGCCGAGCACGAAGGCGTCGTCGGGCAGCGAGCGCTCGAGGAAGGCGAGCCGGCGCTCGCCCAGGTAGCAGAAGCGGGTGTCGTGGTGGCCGCCCTCGGCGTTGTCGAAGTGCGGGATCACCGCCGCCCGCATGCCGGTGGCGGCACCGAGGAGGTCGAGGCCGTCGAACCACCGGGGCTCCTCGCCCGCCTTGTAGATCTCGTAGACGGGCACGGTGGCCAGGCCCAGCGTGAGAGCAGCCGCAGAAGCGAACGTGACGGCGCCACCGCCGCGCAGCTTGTCGACCAGGAGCGCCGGCACCGGCGTGCCGCTCCAGACCCGCAGCGCGTAGGTGGGCGAGCCCGGCCCGGCGAACACGTAGCCCGCCTCGCGGACGCGGGCCACCGCCGTTGCCTCGACCACCGGACCGGCACCGGTGGTGCGCAGCGACGCCACGCCGATCGCCGTGCCGACGCTGTCGGCGAAGTACTGCTGGGCACGAGCCGAGATGTCGTCGGCGTTCTCCTGGAAGCCGTAGGGCGTGTCGAGCAGCACCGCCGGACCGCCGGCCCGGGCCACCAACGACCGGTGGACCTTCACCATCGTGGGCGCCGTCTCCCCCGAGCCCATGATCGTCAGCAGCCGGGTCATCGGTGGCCCTCGGCGTCGGCGGCCAGGGCCAGGAGCGCCTCGGCCAGCTCGGCCGGGTGCTGCGCGTGGAGGTCGTGGTCGGCCCCCGGGAACCACCGCACCCGGGCGTCGGCCAGCGCGGCCTCGGCCTCGGTCACCGCCTCCGTCTGGTCCCAGCCCCGCCGGGGCGGGTCGTCGGGCCCGCCGGCCGGCGCCAAGAGCACCGGCGCCCGCACGGCCTCGTACCGGTCACGGGGCTGGTGCTCGTAGAGGCTCCGCAGGATCGACAGGTGGCGGTCGTGGGACAGCCAGGGCCGGATCGTCCCGTCGGCGCGGACCTCGAAGTTGGCCATCGTCCCCCGGATGCCGGCCTCGGGCCAGCTCGGGTGGGCCGATCGGATGGCGGCCTCGAGGCGAGCCGCCGGCATGCCCTCGAGCACCGGCGGCGCCAGGGCCGCCTTGCAGGACTCCCACGTGGGGAAGGCGTCGGCGAGGTGGATCCACCCGCCGTCGACGAGCGCCACCGCCGCGATCCGCTCGGGCGCCGTGGCCGCGGTCTCCAGCACCACGTTGGCGCCCCACGACTGGCCGGCCAGCACCGGGCGGTCGAGGCCGAGCGCGACGACCAGGCCGAGGAGGTCACCGACCACGGTGGCGGTGTCGTAGCCGTGGTCGGGCTTGTCGGAGCGCCCGTGGCCCCGCTGGTCGACGGCGACGACCGGGTGCCCGGCCGCCGCCAGGTGCTCACCCACGCCGTCCCACAGGTGGGCGTTCGAGGCGAGGCCGTGGACGAGGACGAACGGACGCCCGCCGCCCTCCCACCGCACGACGTGCAGCCCGAGGTCGCCGACGGTGACGCGTTCGCTTCTCACGAACGGCGGACCTTACGAGCCCGACGCCCGAACCATCTCCTCGAGCAGCATCGAGAGGTAGCTGTAGAGCACGTACGACTCGACGTCGGGGTCGTCGGGTCCGAGCGCGCCGAGGTCGAAGTCCTCGCTCAGGTCGAGCATCGTTCCGAGCACGAGCCGCACGGCGTTCAGCGCGGCCATCCACGCCGTCACCTGCTCGGCGTCGAGCACCGACGCGTCGATCGAGCGCTCGACCGCCTCGACGGCGGCCATCCGGCTGGCCACCAGCTCGTCTCGCATGAGGCGCTGGTACTCCTCGTCGGCTTCGGCGTCGTCGGCGTACGCAGGGGGGAACAAGCGCCGCAGACGGTCGTCGGTCACCTCCTCCGACGACAGCAGCTGGCGCAGCTGCCCGAGCAGCGAGCCGATGACCTGGCGCTCCTCCGGCGGGAGCTCGAGACGGTACGTGCCCTGACGCGTGCGCTTCACCCGCGCCCGGCGCAGCATCACGACTCGTGCTCGAGCGTGGCCCACAGCCCGTGCTCGTGGAGCCGGAACACGTCGAGCTCGGCCTTCTCGCGGGCGCCCGACGACACCACGGCCCGCCCCTTGTGGTGGACGTCGAGCATCAACGCAGTCGCCTTCTCCTTCGAGTACCCGAACAGCTTCTGGAACACCCAGGTGACGTAGGACATGAGGTTGATCGGGTCGTTCCACACGATGACGATCCAGGGCCGGTCGGCACGGACGTCGGTGTCGCCTACCGGCTCCTCGACCTCGACGGGAGCAGCGCTGGGCGTGGGCACGAGCCGATTCTCGCCGCCCGGGCACTCGGGCGGCAACGAGCCCGCGTTGGTCGCCCTTCCGAGCCGCCCGTAGCATCGTCCCGGCATGAGCGTCGGCAGCCGACCACTCGTCCCGTCTCGGCTGACCCCGGGCGGCATCGCCGGACACGGCGACCGACTGCGGACCCCACGCACGAAGCTCGGCGCCTACGTGGCGCTCACCAAGCCGCGGATCATCGAGCTGCTGCTCATCACCACGGTCCCCACGATGATCCTGGCCGAGGGGGGTTGGCCGTCGGTGGGCCTGATGGTCGCCACCGTGGCCGGCGGGACGCTGGCGGCCGGAGGCGCCAACGCCATCAACATGTACGTCGACCGCGACATCGACCGGCTCATGCCCCGGACGCAGGGGCGGCCGCTGGTGACCGGTGTGATCTCCCCCCGCTCGGCGCTGACGTTCGCCATGGGCCTCGAGGTGGCCGCGTTCGCCGTGCTGTGGGGCTTGGTGAACCTGCTGTCGGCGGTGCTCGCCCTCGCCGCCGCGCTGTTCTACGTGTTCGTCTACACGCTGTGGCTGAAGCGGACGTCGACGCAGAACATCGTGATCGGCGGGGCGGCCGGGGCGGTGCCCGTGCTCGTCGGCTGGGCCGCCGTGCAGAACTCGCTCGACTGGCCGCCGCTCGTGCTGTTCCTCGCCATCTTCTTCTGGACGCCGCCCCACTTCTGGGCCCTCGCCATCCGCTACGCCGACGACTACCGGGCCGCCAGCGTGCCGATGCTCCCGGCCGTCGAGAGCGTGGCCGTCACCAGCCGGAAGATGACCGCCTACACCGTCGTGCTCTGGGCGATCACGCTCGTGCTGGCGCCGGTGGCCGACCTCGGCTGGCTCTACCTGGGCTCGGCGATCGTGCTCGGCGCCCTGTTCACCGGCGGTTGCATCGCCCTCTGGCGACGGCCCTCCACGAAGGGCGCCATGAGGCTGTTCTCGTTCTCGATCACCTACGTGACGCTGCTGTTCCTCGCCCTGTCCCTCGACGTCCTCCTCTGATCCGACGACCCGACCGCTCACTCCCTTCGAACAGCTCGAAGGAAGTGGTGCTGGGGTGGCAGCTTCTTCGAACAGTTCGGGGTGGGCGACGTTGGTCGGGCTCGCCGGGCCCCGCTTTTCGGGGTCCGGCGGGGTGTTCGGGTACTGTCCCGCAGCGACATCCACCCGTCCGTGAGTGCATCCCTCCGGGGGTGCTTGGGGTTGCCCATGACGATGACAGAGACTCGACCCGAGCACGCCGCGCCCGCCGCGGCGCCGGCCACCACCCGGCCGGAGCCCTCGGGCCTCGCAGGCTGGATCATGACCGGTGACTACCGGCGCGTCGGACGGCTCTACGTCGGCTTCTCGCTGGTGTTCGCCGTGGCCCTGCTGGCCGTCGGGGCCGTGCTCGGGTTCGAAAAGATCGACAGCAGCGGCACCCAGCTGATCGACGGCGACGCCGTCGGCCAGCTCTTCTCGCTCTACCGCTGGGGCCTTGCCCTCGGCGTGGCGGCCCCGCTGCTGCTCGGCCTGGCCGTCGCCATCGTGCCGATGCAGGTGGGGGCCCGCTCGATCGCCTTCCCCCGGGCCGCCGCCTTGTCGTTGTGGGCCTGGGTGCTCGGCGTGGGTGTGATGGTCGGCGCCTTCGCCGACAACGGCGGGCCTGGTGGCGGCAACTCCGAGGCCGTCGACTTGTTCATCGCCGCACTCGTGCTCGTCGTGGCTGCCCTGTGCGTCGGCGCCCTCTGCGTCGCCACCACCGTGCTCACGCTGCGGGCGCCGGGCATGACGCTGCAGCGCATCCCGATGGCGGCCTGGTCCGGGTTCGCCGGGTCGGCCGTGGTGCTCGTGAGCCTGCCGGTCCTCGTGGGGCTGTCGATCCTGCTCTACGCCGACCACCGCTACGGCCGCGTCCTCTTCGGCGGCAACCTGCAGCTCGGCGAGTGGATCGACTGGGCGCTCAACCCCACCCAGCTCTACCTCTACGCCGTGCCGGCCCTCGGCATGCTGGCCGACGTCACCACGACGGCCTCTCGTTCCCGCCAACCCCTGCGGGGTGTGCTCACCGGCTTCGTCGGAATCGCTGCCATCTTCGCCTTCGGCGCCAGCATGCAGCTGGCCTTCAGCCCCGAGCTGCGGGGCGACTTCTTCTACATCGCCGTCACCCTCGGCAGCGCCTTGGCCGTGCTGGCCGTGCTCGTGGTGTCGGTCGGCTCGCTCGCGGCCCGCAAGCCGCGCATCACGGCGGCCACCGTCTTCGTCGTGCTCGGCAGCTTCATGCTCTTCGTGGGTCAGGCCGCCGGAGCCATGACCGGCTACGAGCGCCTCGAGCTGGTCGGGCCTACCTACGGGTCCGACACGGCATGGTCGCTCGGTGTCTTCAACTACGTGCTCCTCGGTGCGGTGCTGCTCGGCATGGGCGCCTTGTGCCACTGGGGCCCGAAGCTCTGGGGCCGGCGCCTGCCCGAGGGCGCCGCCATCGGCCTGGCCGTCATCGGCTTCCTCGCCGTGGTGCTGGTGGCGTTCCCCGACCTCGTGGCGGGTCTGCTCGACCAGCCGGCCTACGCGGTCGACTTCGACGTCGACGGGCCGACCGAGCTGCTCAACGCGCTGAGCGCCGCCGGCTACGTGCTGATGGCGGTCGTGGTGGTGGCGTTCGGCCTGCTCATGGTGCGGGGCTTCAGCCGCGGGGTGCCGGCCGGCGACGACCCGTGGGACGGCCAGACGCTCGAGTGGGCGACCAGCTCGCCCCCGCCGCCGGGCACGTTCGACGACCTCCCGGTGGTCACCTCGCCCGAGCCGCTGTTCGACCGGAAGGAGGCCTGATGCTGGCCCTGCCCCCCGCGCCGGCCCCGGCGCGGCCCCGCCAGATGCTGGTGGGCACCGCGCTGGCCGCAGGTGCCGCCGCCATGCTCGTCATGGGCCAGCTGGCCGCCTACGTCTCGATCCGCAAGACTGAAGGGTCCGGCCTCACCACCGAGTGGCTGCCCGACGGCGTCGTGATCAACGAGATCGCCTCGAACACGATGCTCATCACCCTGCTGTGCACCTCGGTGATGGCCCAGTGGGCGGTCTACGCGATGCACCGGGGCGACCGGCGCAACGCCGGCATCGCGCTCGTGCTCACGGTGCTGTTCGGCGCCGCAGCGATCAACGCCCAGGTCTTCATCTGGAGCGTCTGGGGTGTCGCCTTCGCCACGGTCTACGGCACGCTCGTCTACACGATCACCGGCACCTTCGTGGCGCTCCTCGTGGCGATGGTGCTCATGGCCGGCGTGATGGCCTTCCGCTCGTTCGGCGGCCGCTACTCGCCCAAGGACACCGAGGGACTGTCGGCCACCGCCCTGTTCGTCCACGCCACGACGGTGATCTTCTGTGCCGTCTGGTACGTCATCTACGTCCTGAAGTAGGCGCCCGCGATGCTCACCACAGGATCGAAGTTCTTCTTCGCCGGCACCGTGCTCGCCCTCGTGGGCATGGTCGTCTACGGCGTCGGCACGTCGTGGCAGGAGTACGTCGGCTGGGTCGTGCTGGGCAGCGTCGCCACGATCTCGGCCTTCCTCGGCGGCGTGACCGTTGCCTTCCGCGACGCCAACATCGACGCACCGGCCGTCGACGCGGTGTCCGCCGCCGATGCCGAGGGCCGCCTGCGTGGCGCCAGCCGCGGAGTGCCACCGAGCATGTGGCCGGCCGTCGGCGGTTTCGGCCTCGCACTCCTCGCGATCGGCCTCGTGCTCGACTGGCGGCTGTTCCTGCTCGGCCTCGTGGCGGTCGCCGCCGCCGGCGTCGAGTGGGTCGTCCAGTCGTGGGCCGACCGGGCCTCCGACGACCCGGCCTACAACGAACGGATCCGGGCCCGGCTCATGCACCCGATCGAGTTCCCGGTCCTGGCCGTCCTCGGCGGTGGCCTCGTGGTGTTCGGGTTCTCCCGGGTGATGCTCGCCCTGTCGAAGGAAGGCTCGATCTGGGCGTTCATCGGGCTCGGCGTGATCATCCTGATCGCCGCCACGCTGTTCGCCGTCAAGCCGAAGCTGAGCAAGAACCTCGCCAGTGGGGCGCTCGTGATCGGCGGCGTGGCCATCTTGGTGGCCGGCATCATCGGCATCGCCCAGGGCGAGCGGTCGTTCGCCCACGGCGAGAAGGAGGAGGAGGACGGCACCAACCAGGTCGGCGACAAGGCCAACGCCGCCGCCGTGATCGTGTCGGAGGGTGGCACGCTCACGCCGTCCACCCTCACGCTGGCCCGTTCGGTGGTGTTCAACGTGATCTTCGAGAACGCCAACCCCGAGGGCGAGCAGCGGCTCGTCATCGTCGGCCCCGAGCGCACCACCACCAACGAGGACGGTGCCGAGGTGACCGAACCGGAGATCTTCGAGTCGGTCGCCATCAGCGAGGGCAAGCGAGCCCTCGTGACGTTCGAGATCGGCACGCCGGGTACTTACGAGATGCGCACCGAGGGCGAGGGCCCCGAGGCGACGGGCGAGCTGATCGTCCCGTGACATCCGCCACCGCCCGCCCCACCACCCGGCGTTCGTGGTTTCGCCGCGCGGGGGCTACTTTTGACACCGTGACAACCGCCATGGAGACCGAATGACGGCCACCACCTCGCGGCGCCTGCGTCTCGGCGCCGCCGTCGCCGGACTCGGCGTCCTCGCCGCCGGCTGCGCCAAGGACGCCCCCCAGGACACGTGGGACCCCGCAGGGCCCGCCGCCCAGCAGATCGACGACCTGCAGAAGCCGATCTTCGCCATCGCCGGCGTGGTCGGCGTCGTCGTGTTCACGATGATTCTCGTGATCGTCCTCAAGTTCCGCCGCCGCAAGGACGGCGATCGGGTGCCCCGCCAGATCCACGGCGCCCCCCGCCTCGAGATCGCCTGGACGCTGGCGCCGGCCGTGCTGCTGGCCGCCATCGCCGTCCCCACCGTGACCACCATCTTCGACCTGGCCGAGAAACCCGAGGAGGCACTCACGGTCAACGTCATCGGCCAGCAGTGGTGGTGGGAGTTCGACTACCCGTCGATCTTCACCGACTCCGGCCGTCCCGTCGTCACCTCGGGGGAGATGGTCATCCCGGCCGGCCAGTGGGTGACGCTGAACATCACGAGCCGTGACGTCATCCACTCGTTCTGGATCCCCCGCCTGAACGGCAAGAAGGACGCCGTACCCGGGCGCGTGCACTTCCTCAAGCTCAAGGCCGACGAGCCCGGTACGTACTGGGGTCAGTGCACCGAGTTCTGCGGGCTCTCGCACGCCAACATGCGCCAGCGGGTGGTCGCGCTCAGCCCCGACGACTGGGACCGTTGGGTCGCCAACCAGAAGCTGGCCGCCAACACGCCTACCGATCAGCTCGCGCTCGAGGGCGAGGCCCTGTTCAAGGGCCAGTGCGTGCGCTGCCACCAGGTCGACGGCCTCACCGACGACGCCGGCGAGCCGCTCGTGTCACGGGCCGACGAGCAGCTCGTTTCGGGCGCGGCGCCCAACCTCACCCACCTCATGAGCCGCACCACGTTCGGTGGTGTCAGCTTCGACCTGAAGCGGCCCGAGTGCACCAACGACTCTGCCTTCGACGAGCAGTTCGCCACCGGCACGGCGGCCAACTGCCTCAACGAGGCCGACCTCGAGCGTTGGCTGCGCAACACGCCGGCCATGAAGCCCATGTACTCCCAGCCGACGGAGGACACCGGCACGCTGATCCGTGGCATGCCGGCCCTCGGGCTGACCGAAGAGCAGATCGACGCCCTCGTGGCCTACCTCGTCACGTTGACCTAAGGGGAGCCGAGCACCGATGGCCATCATCGAGCAGCCACCTCGACAACTGGAGCTCGCCCCTGCCGGGGTCGTGGGTCCGTCGCAGGCCCTCGGGGCCTACGCACGGCCACTGCGCGCCACCGGGTGGCGGGCGTGGCTCTTCACCGTCGACCACAAGAAGATCGGCCTGATGTACGGGTTCACGGCCTTCTTCTTCTTCATCGTCGGCGGGGTGGAGGCCCTCCTGATCCGCCTGCAGCTGGCCCAGCCCAACGGCAACGTGCTGTCGGCCGACCTCTACAACCAGATGTTCACCATGCACGCCACCACCATGGTGTTCCTGTTCGTGATGCCGATGGCGGCGGCGTTCGCCAACTACTTCGTGCCGCTGCAGATCGGTGCCCGTGACGTGGCGTTCCCCCGCATCAACGCGTTCGGCTTCTGGTGCTTCCTGTTCGGTGGCCTGTTCCTCTACATCAGCCCCTTCACCGGCGGCATGGCCGACGGCGGCTGGTTCATGTACGCCCCGAACAGCGGCCCGGTCTTCTCGCCCACCAACGGCATCGACTTCTGGGTGATCGCGCTGCTCATCACCGGCATCGCCTCGCTCACGAGCTCGATCAACCTCATCACCACCGTGCTCAACATGCGGGCACCGGGGATGAGCCTCATGAAGATGCCGATCTTCACGTGGATGGTCACGGTGGTGCAGTTCCTGCTGCTGTTCGCCGTGCCGGTCATCACCGTGGCGCTCGTGCTGCTCAACTTCCAGCGCCTCTTCGACGCCACGTTCTTCGACGTGGAGGCCGGGGCCGACCCGCTCCTGTGGCAGCACCTGTTCTGGATCTTCGGCCACCCCGAGGTCTACATCCTGATCCTGCCCAGCTTCGGCATCGTGTCCGAGGTGCTGCCGGTGTTCAGTCGCAAGCCGCTGTTCGGCTACCCGTTCGTGGTCTTCTCCGGTGCTGCCATCGGCTTCATGGGCTGGGGTGTGTGGGCCCACCACATGTTCGCCTCCGGCCTGGGACCGATCTCGGTGGCGGTGTTCGCCGCCACCACGATGTTCATCGCCGTGCCCACCGGTGTGAAGATCATCAACTGGCTCGCCACCATGTGGGGCGGCAACCTGCGCTTCACCGCCGCCATGCACTTCGCTGTGGGCCTCGTGGTGCTGTTCACCATCGGCGGCCTGTCGGGCGTCACCCACGCCATCGCGCCGTCCGACACCCAGCAGACCGACACGTACTACATCGTCGCCCACTTCCACTACGTGCTGTTCGGTGGCGCGGTGTTCGGCCTGTTCGCCGGCTTCTTCTACTGGTGGCCGAAGATGTTCGGCCGCCTCCTCAACGAGGCCTGGGGCAAGGTGTGCTTCTGGGTGATGGTCGTCGGCGTGAACCTCACGTTCGGCCCGATGCACATCGTGGGCCTGCAGGGTCAGCCGCGGCGCATGTACCTCTACCCCGACGACCTCGGCTTCAGCGCGTGGAACCTCGTCGAGACGATCGGCTCGTTCATCCTTGCGTTCGGCGTGCTGATCTTCCTCGTGATCGCCGTCATGAGCTTCCGGGGCCCGCGCAACGCCCCGCTCGACCCGTGGGATGCCCGCAGCTACGAGTGGATGACCACGAGCCCGCCCAAGGAGCACAACTTCGACGCCATCCCGGCGGTGCACTCCATCGACGAGTTCTTCCACCGCAAGTACGAAGAAGACGAGACCACGGGCGAGCTGCGCAAGGTGGCCACGGCCGAGGAGATCCTGGCCGAGCAGGAGGCCAGCGCCGATCGCCACATCCACCTGCCGTCGCCGTCGTACTGGCCCATCGTGGTCGCCTTCGGGCTCCCCGTCATCGGCCTGGGCCTCATCTACAACTTCATCGTCGCCGGCGTCGGCGCTCTGATCACGCTGGTCGGCCTGTACGGCTGGACGCAGGAGCCCTCGGCGCACGACCCGGAGGACGAGGACCCGAGCGCCGGGCCGAGCAAGGAGCTGGCCACCGTTGGCTGACACCACGATCATCCACTCGCCGGCCGAGTTCGTGCCGGAGGACGAGCACCACGGTGTCGCGCACCACACCTCCACCGGCTTGTCGAACAACAAGCTGGCGATGTGGCTGTTCCTCGGCTCGGAGTGCCTGCTCTTCGGTGGGCTGATCTCCACCTACATGCTCTACCGGGGCCGCACCGAGGGCGGTCCCACCCCCGAGGAGATCTTCGACATCCCGTTCACCTCGGTGAGCTCGTTCGTGCTGCTCATGAGCTCGCTCACCATGGTGCTGGCGGTGGCCAACGCCAAGCGGGGCGACATCCGGCGCACCCGTCTGTGGCTCGTCACCACGGCGCTCCTCGGCGCCACCTTCGTGGGCGGCCAGGTGTACGAGTTCACCGCCTTCTACCGGGAGGGCCTCGGGTTCACCACGAGCCTTTTCGGTTCCAGCTTCTACACGCTCACCGGCTTCCACGGCATGCACGTCACGGTCGGCATCATCATGCTGCTGTCGCTCACGTTCATCACCCAGCGGGGCCGCATCACGGGCGACCGGGCCGAGGTCGTCGAGATCGTCGGTCTCTACTGGCACTTCGTCGACATCGTGTGGATCGTGATCTTCACGCTCGTCTACCTGATCCCGGCCTGAGGACGGCACCATGACCACCGCTGTCGAGCACGAGGCCACACCGGCGCCGGGCGACGAGCACACCCACGGCGCCCACACCACCCACAGCGACGCCTTCTACGTGAAGATCGCCCTGGTGCTGGCGGCGCTCACCGCCCTCGAGGTCTCCACCTACTACGTCGACTTCGGGTCGCTGTTCCTGCCCGTGCTGTTCGCGCTGATGGTGATCAAGTTCTTCATGGTCGTGTGGTTCTTCATGCACCTGCGCGACGACGCCAAGCTGTTCGGGCGGCTCTTCTGGGCCGGACTGTTCCTGGCCATCGCCGTCTACGTGGGTGCCCTCGCCACGTTCCAGTTCTTCTTGAAGTAGCCCCGACCCCGCAGGGGGAGCCGTGCTGTCGTTCGTCCCGTTCCAGGCGCACCTCGAGGTGTGGCTGCTCATCGCCTTCCTGACCGGCGCCTACACCTACGCCGTGAAGGTCGTCGGCCCGCGGGCGGTGCCCGAAGGCGGGCGGGTCGTCACCGGCAAGCAGGTCGCCGCCTTCGCCGGCGCGATGGCGATGGTGTGGCTGGCGTCCGACTGGCCGGTCCACGACGTGGCCGAGGAGCACCTCTACTGGATGCACATGCTGCAGCACATGGTGCTGCAGTACTTCGTCCCACCGCTCGCCCTCATCGCCACCCCCGTGTGGCTCATGCGGCTGCTGGTGGGCAAGGGCCGCACCTATGCGGTGGTGTCGTGGCTGGCCAAGCCCGTGGTGGCCGGCACGCTGTTCAGCTTGGCGGTGATCGTCACCCACATCCCGGGGGTGGTGAACGCCTCGGTCCAGAGCGGCCCGCTTCACTACACGCTGCACGTGATGGTGGTGACCACCGCGCTGCTCATGTGGATGCCGGTGTGCGGGCCGCTGCCCGAGCTGCGCATCGGCGCCGGTGCGCAGATGATCTACCTGTTCATGATGTCGATCATCCCGACGGTGCCGGCCGGCTGGCTCACCTTCGCCGAGGGTTCGGTCTACGACCAGTACGAGGGCACCCAGATCTGGGGCTTCTCCGTCACGTCCGACCAGCAGCTGGCCGGCGCCGTCATGAAGATCGGCGGCTCGATCTTCCTGTGGATCGTGGTGGCCTACCTGTTCTTCGGCCGCTTCATGAAGAACTGGGAGGAGCAGAACACCTTCCGGCGCACCCGGCGCATCCCCGACGCCGAGGTGACCGGCCACAGCGACGGCCCGCCGCTCACCTACGAGCAGGTGAAGGCCGCCTTTGCCACCGCGCCGGCGGCCGAGGAGCCCGGCACGCAGGTCCCCTGAGCCAACCGCAGTCCAACATCTGGGCCGTTCGGCCCCCGAAGCACGTTCGTGCTACCCCGTTCGGGGCAGCCGGCCATCCCCGCAACCGGCGATCGGCGAAGCACCAGGTTCGTCGGAGAATCCTCGTACGAGGGCACCCGACGCGGGTGCCGTAGCCACGAGGAGACCGGGGAACCATGAAGACCAGGACCAGGGCGATCGTCGCACTCTCGGCCGGCGCCGCGACCTTCGGCATCGTCGGCGCCAGCGCAGCGTCACTCGGCCTCCTCGGGTCCGACGGTGTCGGCGCCAGCGATGCCGTCGTTGCGAGCTGCGACCCCGACGGCGCCAGCCTTGACTACACGACCAGCTTCAACACCCTCACCGGGACGTTCGACGTGAACGGTGTCGCGGTGTCGGGCCTCGACGCCAGCTGCGACGGCAAGAGCATCTCGGTCGTGCTGAAGACCTCGGAGACCGGCCCGGCTACGGGGGTCACCTTCGCCGGCACGGTGGCCGGCGGCGGGGCGAGCCTGTCGGGTTTGTCGATGACCGCCCAGGACGTCCGCGGCGTCAGCGTCATCGTCACGGGCTGATCGCTCCCCGTGGTGCGGCGAGCGGGTGCGATGGTGGGCGTGGCCGTGGCGGTGTTGGCCGCCGCGGCCGCTCCCGCGTCCGGGGCCCCGCTCGTCGTGTCGCCGGCCACGCTGTTCGTGCAGTCGGGCCCGGCGACGATTGACGTGCCGATCCGCTACGCGCGCTTCGGTGGCGCCGGCGCCATCGTGACCGGCACGCCGCTCGACGTGGGCGGCACGTGGACCGTCGGCGGCGGGACCTGGACGAGGCTGTCGGGTGCCGCCGACTTGGTGTCGGGCACGGGGCGCAGCCACCTGTGGGTCGACTCGGGACGGGCCGACCACGAGGTGCGGGTGACGGTGGTCCCGCAGAACAGCGCCTCCTCGCGCCGAGGCGGCGTGGTGCTGCGCGGCTCCGCCACGACGACGTACCTCCAGGTCCTGTACCGCCACACCAGCCCGGCCGGGCGCGTCGAGCTGCAGAAGGTCGCGCCCACGGGCGTGACCACGCTGGCCGCCGTCAGCCTCCCCGGCACGAGCCGCCCGTCGTCGATCCGGCTGGCCGCTCGGGCGACCGGACCCTCGGTGCAGGTCCGGATCGCGGGCACCCTGGTGCTCACCCACACCCTGACCGGTGGCGACGCCGGCACCTACGGCTCGGGGAGCCGCACCGGTATCACCACCGATGGCGACGGTCGGACCAGCCTCGACGAGCTCGAGGTGTGGCGATGAGGCGCCGGGTCGGCGTGGGGCTCGTCGTGGCCGTCGCCGCCGTCGCGGTGTGGCTCGCCCTGCCGCTGCGACTCGGCGGGCAGATGTCGTACGTGGCCGTGGGGGGGGAGTCGATGCTGCCCACCTTGCGTCCCGGCGACCTCGTCGTCGCCAGGGCTACCGGCCACTACCGGATCGGCGAGGTCCTGGTCTACGAGGTGCCGTCCGGACAGCCCGGGGCCGGCGCCAAGGTGATCCACCGCCTCGTTGCCGTGCGCGACGGCCAGTACGTGTTCCAGGGCGACCAGCGCGCGACCCCCGACAGCTGGGTGGTCACCACCGACGACGTCGTCGGTGAGGTCCTGGTGCGTATCCCCTTGGCCGGCCACGTCCTCGGCCGGGTGGCCTCTCCGGTGGGGGTGGGCCTCCTGGCCGGCGTCGCCATCGTCTGGCTCCTCTGGCCCCGATCCGATCAGGGTCACCACCAGCGGAAGGTGCGGGCGGCGACGAGGGGTGCGGCGACGGCCCAGGCGGCCAGCACGGCCCAGGCCCAGCCCGACGTCGACACCGGGTCGGTCAGCGCCGTGCGGACGAGCTCGGCCAGCGCCGACGACGGCAGCACCTTGGCCGCCGCCTCCAGCGGGGCGGGCAGCTCGGCGAGCGGGAACACGATGCCTCCGAACAGCAGCAGCACCAGGTAGCAGCCGTTCTGGGCGGCCAGGTTGACCTCGCCCCGCAGCACGCCGGCCATCGTGAGGCCGATCCCGGCGAAGGCGACCGTGCCGAGCGCCATCGCGGCGATGGCCAGCGGCCACCCGGCCAGCGGCGGCCGCCATCCGATCAGGTAGGCGATGGGGACGAGCACCGCCAGCTGCAGGGCCTCCACCACGAGCACCGAGGCGATCTTCGCCCCGACGAGCGCGGGGCGCCCGAGGGGGGTGGCACCGAGGCGCTTCAGCACGAGGTACGACCGCTCGAAGCCGGTGGCGATGCCGAGGCCGACCATCGCCGTCGACATCACGGCCAGGGCGAGCACGCCCGGCGCCAGGAAGTCGACCGGGTCGTCGGTGCCGGTCGGTAGCACGTCGACCAGGCCGAACACCACCAGCAGCAGCACCGGGATGCCGAGCGTGAGCAGCAGGCTCTCCCCCCGCCGCAGCGTGAGCGCCACCTCCACCCGGGCCTGGGCCGACACTGCGCTCACCGGCTCCGCCTCCGACGGCCGGCCGAGGTCGCCGCGCTCTCCTCGGTCGTGAGGCGCACGAACACGTCCTCCAGCGACTGCCGGCCGGCTCGGAGGTCGGCCAGGGGCAGGTCGTGCTGGGCCAGCCACGCGGTGAGCGCGGCCAGTCGCTGGGGTTCGGGGGCTGCCTCCACGACGTACTCCCCGGACGATGCCTCGTGCACGGGCGCGCCGAGCGCCGCCGCCAGCGCCGCCACGTCGATGCCGGACGGGCCGGCGAAGCGGATCCGGTCGCCGGAGGCCCGCAGCTCGTGGGGGTCGCCGCTGGCCACCACGCGCCCGCGGTCGACGATCACGACGTGGTCGGCCACCTTCTCGGCTTCGTCGAGGTCGTGGGTGGTCAGCAGCACGGCCCGCCCGCCGTCGGCGAGGTCGCGCACGAGCCGGCGCACGAGCAGCCGGCCGCTCACGTCGACGCCTGCGGTCGGCTCGTCGAGGAAGAGCACCTCGGGGTCGCCGGCCAGCGCCAGTGCGAGCGACAGCCGCTGCTGCTCACCGCCGCTCAGGTGCCGGTAGGTCCGGTGGGCCAGCTCGGTCAACCCGGTGCGCTCGAGCAGGTCGTCGGGCCGGGTGCGGCCGCCGTAGTGGGCGCAGAACAGCGCCACCGCCTCGCGGACTCGGATGCCGGGGTAGACGCCTCCACCCTGGAGCATCACTCCGACCCGTCGCACCAGCACGTGGTGCTCGGTCACCGGGTCGAGGCCGAGCACCCGGACTCGACCGCCGACGGCGTGCCGGTAGCCCTCGAGCACCTCCACCGTCGACGTCTTGCCGGCCCCGTTCGGTCCGAGGAGGGCGGTGACGTGGCCGGCGTGCGCCTCGAACGACACGCCGTCGACAGCGGTGGTCGGGCCACCGGGATCGCCCCGCCGTGCCGGGTAGCGCACGACGAGCTCGTCGACCTCGATGGCAGCCACGAAGCGGCCAGGGTACCGGCGCAACGGGCGAGAGCCCGGCCGGCCCGGCTGGCTACCCTCGACCTTCGTGATCGACGTCCGCCGTCTGCGCACCGACCTCGCCGCCGTGCAGGCTGCCATGGGCCGCCGGGGCCAGCCTGAGCTGGTCGAGCAGCTGGCCGAGGCGGCCACGCTCGATGAGCGCCTCCGGGCCCTCGCGTCCGAGCGTGACGACCTGCGCCAGCGGATCAACGAGGCCTCGCAGGAGGTCGGCGCGCTGATGCGGGCCGGCCGGCGCGACGAGGGGGAGGCCAAGCGGGCCGAAAGCCGTGCGCTGGGCGACAAGGAGTCGATCGTCGCCACCGACGTCGCGACCGTCGAGGCGGCGCTGCGCGACGTGCTGCTGCGCATCCCCAACGTCCCGAGCGACCTGGCACCCGACGGCGCCGACGAGGCCGACAACCCGGTGGTGAAGGCGGTCGGCGACCCCGGCGCCTTCGGCGAGCACCACCGCGTGCCGCACTGGGAGATCGGGGCCCAGCTCGGCATCCTCGACAACGAGCGGGCCGTGAAGATCTCGGGCGCCATGTTCACCCTGCAGCGCGGCCTCGGCGCCACCCTGGCCCGCGCCTTGTGCCAGCTGGCGCTCGACCGCAACGCCGACGCCTACGAAGAGGTCCGCCCGCCCACCCTCGTCACGACCGCCACGCTCACCGCCACCGGGCAGCTCCCGAAGTTCGCCGACGACGCCTTCGCCGTCGAGCGCGACGACCTGTGGTGCATCCCCACGGCCGAGGTGCCCCTCACCTCGCTGGCGGCCGGCGAGGTGCTCGAGGAGGCCGAGCTCCCGGTGCGCCTGATGGCCGCCACGTCGTGCTACCGGCGGGAGGCCGGCTCGGCGGGGCGCGACACCCGCGGCATGCTGCGGGCCCACGAGTTCGACAAGGTCGAGATCCTCGCCTACGCCACGCCGGCCCAGGCGCCGGCCATGCTCGACGAGATCCTCGGGCGGGCCGAGGCCACCATCGCCGCCCTCGGGCTCACCTACCGCATCATCGAGATCTGCACGGGCGACCTGGGCCAGAGCCACCACCGCAGCTTCGACATCGAGGTGTGGGCCCCCGGCGTCGGTGCCTGGCTCGAGGTGTCGAGCTGCTCGTGGTTCAGCGACTACCAGGCCCGCCGGGCCAACATCCGCTACCGCCCAGCCGGCGCCAAGGGCACCGAGATCGTGCACACCCTGAACGGCTCCGCGCTGGCTGTCCCGCGGGTGTGGGCCGCGATCCTCGAGACCTACCGCCGGCCCGACGGTGGCGTCGACCTCCCCGAGGTCCTGCACCCCTACCTCCGCGGCCACACCGAGATCCCCCCTCGGTGACCCGCCCGTCGGCCCTTGCGGCTCGCCGGGGTCGAGGGCTCAGCGCTGGGTGTCGGGGCGGGCGAGGGCGAGGAGGTCGTCGAGCCCGACGGTGCCGACGTGGCGGTCACCGTCGACGACGAGGACGCGGCCGTCGGGTGACAGGAGCGCTTTCGCGAGGGCGTCGCGCAGGCTCGCACCGGCACCGACGCTCGGGGTGCCGGCCGGTACGCCGACGTGCAGCGGCTGGACGATCTCGGCCGGCAGTGGCGCGATCGACAGCCGCTTCAGGCCTCGATCGTCGCCGACGAACGACGCGACGAGCTCGCTCGCCGGGCGCGACAGCAAGTCGTCGGGCGGCCCGTACTGGGCCAGCACGCCGCCCTGGGCCAGCAGCGCAATGCGGTCGCCGAGCAGCACGGCCTCGTCGATGTCGTGGGTGACGAGCACCACCGTCTTGCGGACCTGGGCTTGGAGCCGCAGGAACTCCTGCTGGAGCCGGCCGCGGGTGACGGGATCGATGGCCCCGAACGGCTCGTCCATCAGCAGCACCGGGGGGTCGGCCGCCAGCGCGCGAGCGACACCGACCCGCTGCTGCTGCCCACCGGAGAGCTGGGCGGGGTAGCGGTCGTGGTACACCGCCGGGTCGAGGCCGACGGTGTCGAGCAGCTCGTCGACCCGGGCCTGCGTGCGCCGCTTGTCCCACCCGAGGAGCTTGGGCACGGTCGCCACGTTGGCGCCCACGGTGAGGTGGGGGAACAACCCGACCTGTTGGATGACGTAGCCGATCCGCCGCCGCAGCTCCACCGGGTGCAGCGACAAGACATCCTCGCCCTGCACCTCGATGGTGCCGCTGGTCGGCTCGATCAGCCGGTTGATCATCCGCAGGGTCGTGGTCTTGCCGCAGCCCGACGGGCCGACGAGCACGCAGATCTCGCCGTCGGGGACGTCGAGGGAGAGCCCGGCGACGGCCGTGTGGTCTCCGTAGCGCTTGGTGACCTCCCGAAGACGGATCACCGAAATGACCGTATAGGGTGAACCGGCACCATCGGCTCCAACCCAGGGAGTGCTGGGATGCGCAGGATCGACGAACGAAGCGGCATCCGCGGCATCACCCGAGTCGGGAACCTGGGTCGGTGACCTTGGCGGCGGCCTCCGACGGCTGGCTGTGGTGGCCGTGGGTCCGTGACCACACCGACGACATCGTCGCCGCGCTGCGCGAGCACGTCGAGCTCACGGTGGTAGCGGTGGTGGCGGGCCTCGTCGTCAGCCTGCCGCTGGCGGTCGCCGCCCACCGGTGGCGCTGGCTGCGTGGCCCCACGCTCGTGGTCGCGGGAATCCTCTACACGATCCCCTCGTTGGCCGCCTTCGCTCTGCTCATCCCCTACACCGGTCTGTCGCGGACGACGGCCCTCCTGCCGCTGGTCACCTACACGCTGTTCATCCTCGTGCGAGCCGTGCTCACCGGGCTCGACGGCGTCGACCGGGCCGTGCTCGACGCCGCCGACGGCATGGGCTACCGCCGGTGGCGGCGCCTCGTGCGGGTGGAGCTGCCGCTGGCCCTGCCCTCGATCGTCGCTGGCCTGCGCCTGGCCACGGTCACCACCGTCGGCCTGGTCACCGTCACGTCGCTGATCACCTACGGCGGCCTCGGCCAGCTGATCTACGAGGGCTTCGGCCGCAACTTCCGCACCCCGGTCACCGTCGGCGTGGTGCTGTCGGTGGCGCTGGCGGTGGTCCTCGACCTCCTCATCACCGGTGGCGCGCGCGTGGCGATGCCCTGGACGAGGCGGCGCTCGTGAGCTTCCACGGCGACGTGGCCGACTGGTTCGCCGACCCCGCCCGCTGGAGTGGTCCGTCGGGGGTCCCGAACCGCCTGTGGGAGCACCTGCTCATCTCGGGGATGGCCGTCGGCGTCGCCGTCGTCGTCGGCCTGCCGGTCGCCGCGTGGCTCGGTCACCAGCGCCGGTTCGGGACGCTTGCGATGAACGTGAGCAACGTCGGCCGGGCCATCCCGAGCTTCGCCCTCCTCGTGCTCGGCGCGCAGCTCTGGGGCATCAGCGAGCTGGTGTGGGGCCTGCCCACCGCCGCGCTCGTGGCGCTCGTCCTGCTCGCCCTGCCACCCATCGTCACCAACACCTACGTCGGCCTCGCCGAGGTCGACGACGGCATCCGCGACGCGGCCCGTGGCATGGGCATGACGAGCCTCCAGGCGCTGTGGCGGGCCGAGCTGCCCGTCGCCGCGCCGATGGTGATGAACGGCGTGCGCGTGGCCACGCTGCAGGTGATCGCCACGGCGGGCCTCGCCGCCGTGGTGGCCTTCGGCGGCCTCGGCCGCTACATCGTCGACGGCATCGCGACCCGGCGGTTCCCGCAGGTGTTCGCCGGGGCCGTCCTCGTGGCCGGCCTGGCGCTGGCCGCCGAGCTCGTGCTCAGCGGCCTGCAACGGGTCGCTACCCCCAAGGGCGTGCGTCTGGCGCGCCGCCCCATCCGGAAGGAGACCCCCGCATGACCCGTACCCGCACCCGACTGGCTGCCGTGGCGCTGGCCGCCGCGCTGGTGGCCGCCGCCTGCGGCGACGACGACGACGGTGACGCCAGCGCCACCACGGCCGCGGCCGACACGACGGCGGCGCCGTCGGGCGGCGGCACGATCACCTTCAAGCCGCTCGACGCCGCCGGACCCCTCACGGCGGCCGCCCTGAACAACGGCGACATCGATCTCGCCGCCGTGTTCACCTCGTTCGTCGAGGAGGGCTGGGTCGTCCTGGAGGACGACAAGGGCCTCCAGCCCGTGCAGAACCTGGTGGTCGTCGGCCGGTCCGACAAGGTCGACGACGCCGTCGCCGACGTGCTCGGCCCCGTGCTGGCGCCGCTCACCACCGACGAGCTGGCCGAGATGAACCGCCGCATCGGCAACGACAAGGCCGACCCGGCCGACGTCGCCACCGAGTGGCTCGAGGGCCAGGACCTCCTGGCCGAGGGGACGTCGCTCGACGGGGTCAGCCTCACCGTCGGATCGGCCAACTTCTCCGAGCAGGAGCTGGTGGCCAGCATGGTCAGCCAGGTGCTGGCGGCCAACGGCGCCGACGTGAGCGAGAAGTTCAAGCTCGGCTCGCGAGAAGTGGTGGCCCCCGCGCTCGAGGCCGGCGAGATCGACGTCTACGTCGAGTACGTCGGTGCCTACCTGAACTTCCTGGGCGGGACGCCCAGCGGTGACCTCGACCAGAGCCTGGCCGACCTGCGGGCGGCTGCCGAGCCCAAGGGCATCGTCGTGCTCGACCCGGCGCCCGCCGAGGACAAAGACGGCCTCGCCGTGCTGCAGGAGACCGCCGACACCTACTCGCTCACCACGATCAGCGACCTGGCCTCGGTGACCGACGACCTCGTGATGGGCGGCCCGCCCGAGTGCCCCGAGCGCGACTTCTGCATCCTCGGCTACGAGCGGGTGTACGGGCTGAGCTTCGAGGTGTAGCCCCGCCTACCGTGGGTGCCCGTGGGCATCTTCGACCGGCGCTTCGAGTACGAGACGGCCGGCCTCGACGTCGGTGACGTCGTGGCCGACCCGATCGAGCAGTTCCATCGCTGGTACGACGAGGCGGTGGAGGCGGGGATCACCGAGCCCAACGCCATGGCCCTCGCCTCCGCCGGCTCCGACGGCCGCCCCGACGTGCGCTTCGTGCTGTTGCGGGCGGCCGACGACCGGGGTTTCAGCTTCTTCACGAACCTCGAGTCGGCCAAGGGCCGCCAGCTGGCGGCCGTGCCGCACGCCGCCGCCGTGTTCGGCTGGCTCGAGCTGCACCGGCAGGTCCGCGTGCGCGGGCCGGTGGAGGTGGTGGGCGCCGACGAGGCCGACGAGTACTTCGCGTCGCGCCCCCGTGGCAGCCGCATCGGCGCCTGGGCCTCGCCCCAGTCGAGGGTGCTGCGTGACCGGGCCGACCTCGACGAGCGTGTCGCCGACTGCGAGCGGCGCTTCGGTGACGACGTGCCCCGCCCGCCGCACTGGGGCGGCTTCCGCCTCGTGCCGGTCGAGCTGGAGCTGTGGCAGGGCCGCCCCAGCCGACTCCACGACCGCCTCCGCTACCGGCGCGACGGCGCCGGCTGGGTGCTCGAGCGCCTGAGCCCCTAGCGCCAGTCGGTGGCGGCGCTGGCCAGCCCGTCGATGAGTCGCCGCGTGTGGGGGCAGGGTTCAGGCCCCTCCCAGTCCCACCACAGCGGGCTCGTCCCCCTCACCCGTGGCGGCAGCTCGAGCTGGGTCCCAGCACCGACGGGGAGGTTCACCGGGTTGCGCGGATGGAGACCCCGCAGCTCCTTGGGGATGCGGTCGAGGTCGTCGACCACGTCGTAGGCGGGGAGGGCCCGACGCAGCGCTCGGCCGGTGTGCTCGGCCAGGTCGCGGTTCGTGCCCCCGAGCAGCAGCGCCGTCCACAGGCCGGCCCGCCCGTAGCCGTGCACGGTGACGACCACCTCGACGTGGTCGAGGAAGGCCCGCAGCCGGGGTGACGCGGCCGGGTCGACGTGGTGCGACGGGATGTGCCACTGGAGGTCGGCGGGCTGGTGGACGCCATAGTACGAGGCGCCCGACGCGGCAGCTGCCGCTCGCGCCACGACGTCGGTCGTCTCCTCGAGTGAGCCACCGTGGAACGCCATGAAGCCGAACCGGCCGCGCCGCTCGAGCACCTCCTCCACACCGGGATGGGCGAGGAGGTCGGCGAACACTCAGACCGTGCTGTCGACCTTGGTGCGGCGCCGCATGACGAGCACGGCGCCGACCGCAGCCGAGATCACGAGTGCGCTCACCAGGATCAGCGTGCCCCGGTTGTCCTGGATCCAGCGCTGGGCGGTCCCCGACCAGTCCTCGACCAGCGAGGCCAGGCCGCCGCCGGTGTCGCTCTCGAGCCCGCTGTCGGTGGCCAGGTTGAAGATCCAGTAGTAGACGAGGTAGCCGCCGGCCAGGATCAGCAGCGCGCCGGCGAAGCGGTCGACGTAGGCCATGGCGGTACGCAGCCCCCGCAGGAGGCCGCCTCGGGCCAGGGCCAGGGTGACGGTGAGGGCGGTGAGCACGAGCGCCATCCCGAGGCCGTACATGGCGATCATGAGCACGCCGGCCACGAAGCTGTCGCGGGTGAAGCTGCCGAGCACGATGGCCAGGAACGGCCCGATGGTGCACCCGAGCGAGGCCACCGCGTACGACACCCCGAACACGAACATCGACCCGACCGTGCGGTCCTTGCCACCCCGCTCCAGCTTTGGGGTCGTGAAAGGCAGCCGCCAGCCGAAGAGCATGGCGACGCCGGCCACGATGAGCAGCACGCCGATCAGGATCGACAGGTACTTGGCGAACTCGACGACCCAGTCGGTGCCGGCCCGGATGAGGACACCGAGCACCACGAACACCACGAGGAAGCCGACCGACACCGCCGCGCTCACGAGCAGGCCGCGGCGGAGGCCGGCGGTGGGCTGCTCGTCGCCGCTCGCGGGACCGAGGCCGAGGAAGTACGACAGGTAGGCCGGCAGCATGGCGAAGCCACACGGGTTCACGGTGGCCACCATGCCGGCGGTGAAAGCCAGCGCGAAGCTGCCGTCGATCACGACAGCAGCTCTTGCTCGATGATGCGCAGCAGCTCGGCCTCGTCCATCGCACCGGCCCGGGTGGCCACCACGTTGCCGTCGGCGTCGGCGAACACCGTGGTGGGCATGGCCGCCAGCTCCATCTCCACGAAGAAGTCGCCGAGCGGGTCACGGAACAGGTCGTAGGTGACGCCGGTCTTGTCGACCATCGCCTCGGGGTTGCCGTAGTCCTGGTGGTTGAGGCCGACGAAGGCCACCTGCTCGCCCAGCTGCTGGTGGACGGCTTCGAACGCCGGCATCTCCTTCACGCAGGGCGCGCAGGTGGACTGCCAGACGTTCACGACCACTGGGGTGCCGCGGTAGTCGGCGAAGCTGGCCTCGCCGCCGTCGAAGGTCTCGAACGCCTGGTCGGGGAGCGGCTCGCCGGTGACGTCGCCGGCCACCGGGAGCTCGCTGTTGGCCCCGCTGTCGAGGGTGACCCCGTCGTCCTCGTCGCCACCGCAGGCCTGCAGGCCCAGCGACAGCACGAGGGCGGCAGCGGCACCGAGCCCGAGGCCGACCAGCAGGGAGCGTCGTCGCAGCGGGGTCATACAGGGATCGAGGCTACCGGCGCCCGCGCCGGGGGAAGCCGCGGGGAACGGCCGCGCGGGCGCCGGTCGGCCTCGGCAGGCCGGGGCTCGCCGATGCGTCACCCCGACCCGCGGCCGGTGGCGGCCCGAGGGCCGCCGCTTGCTGGAGATGGCCTGGTCAGGCCGTCTTCACGAGGTGGGGCGGGATGATCACCTCGTCCACCACCAGCTCGGGTCTGGGGTGCTTGGGTGGTCGTCCCCGTCGGCGCTTGTGGGCGACGACGGCGCCGTTCACGAACAGCTGCCCTCCCCACACGCCGAAGCTCTCGGCCCGGGCCAGCGCTCCGGACAGACACGCCGTCTGCAGGGTGCACTTGGAGCAGATGGCCTTGGCCCGGGCGATGTCGATCGGGTCGTCGGAGAAGAACAGCTCGGTGAGGGTGCCGGCGCCGTCGCTGCAACGGGCCCGGGTCCAGTCGAGGACGGCGTCGATCGAGTCGACCGCGTCGCAGGACTCGTCGAGGTGGGCCGTGTCGTCGTCGGGACGGGTCTGGATCGTGCTCATGGGTGTGAGCTCCTTGGTGTCGGGTGGTCGGGTCGGTGGTCGGAGAAAGCGAAGGGCCGCCGGGAGATCCCGGCGGCCCTGGACGGCGCTTCGTCGACGTGGTGCTGCTTACGTCGGCGGGTCCAGGTGCCGGGTCTTGCGGGTGAACACGTTCATGGTCTGCTCGAGGGCGGACCACGGCCGGAGATCGGCGTACCCGTGGCCGATCGAGGCGCACGGGCGCGCCGCGACGGCCACCGGGGCCGTCTGCAGGTCGAGCGTCGTGTGCTTCATCGGGTGTCCTCTCCGCCGGGCCAGTCCCCACTGGTCCGGTGCGTCAGGTGATCGAAGCACGCCCGCGACGTCGGCGTCAACGGAAAAGGCGTGTGGCATGCGGCTACGGTCCGGCGCCGTGGACGACGCAGCGGCGCCCGGCCGGGTCACCCCCGTCGACCGCGACGCCATCGAGGCGGCCGCCGCCCGCATCGGCGCCCACGTCAGGGCCACGCCGGTGATCGAGGTGGAGGCCGAGCTGCTCAGTACGCCGAGCCCCACCGTGCTCAAGCTCGAGCTGCTCCAGCACGCCGGCTCGTTCAAGCCTCGGGGCGCCTTCAACCGCGTGCTGTCGGCCGGCGGCGTGCCCGAGGCCGGGCTCGTCACGGCCAGCGGGGGAAACCACGGCGCCGCCGTGGGCCACGTCGCTCGCGTGCTCGGTCTGCGGGCCGAGGTGTTCGTCCCGTCGGCCAGCCCCGCGGCCAAGCGCCGGCGCATCGAGGCCAGCGGCGCCACGCTCGTGGTGGCAGGGGAGATCTACGACGACGCCCAGGCCGCCGCCGACCGCCGGGCCGCCGAGACCGGCGCGCTCCTCGTGCACCCCTACGACCACCCGGCCGTCGTGGCCGGTCAGGGCACGCTCGGCCGTGAGCTCATGCTGCAGGCGTCGTTCGACACGGTGCTGGTCGCCGTCGGCGGCGGCGGGTTGCTGGCCGGGGTCGCCTCGTGGTTCCGCGGCGACGTGAGGGTGGTGGCGGTCGAGCCGGCGTCGATCCCCGCCTACGCCCGGGCCGTCGAGGCCGGCGAGCCGGTGGAGGTCGCCGTGCACGGGCTGGCCGCCGACTCGCTCGGGGCCAAGCGCATCGGCGCCGTGCCGTGGGCGTGCGCGTCACCGTTCGTGCACGAGGCCGTGCTGGTGTCCGACGACGACATCCGGGCCGCCCAGCGGCGCCTGTGGGACGGCCTGCGGGTGATGGCCGAGCCCGGCGGCGCCGCGTCGGTGGCGGCCCTGCTGTGCGGCGCCTACCGGCCCTCGCCGGGCGAGCGCGTCGCCGCCATCGTGTGCGGCGGCAACGTCGACCCGGCCACCGTCACCGGCGTCTGATCGCCCGCCGCCAGCACCGTGGACGTCTGGCCCGCTGGGGGTGGGGCGATGGTCCAGGGTGTGCTGAGCGGCGGGGGGTGCTGAACCGTGGACGTCTGGCCCGCTGGGGTCGGGGCGATGGTCCAGGGTGCGCTGAGGTAGGGTCCCCGGTCCCGGTGCGCGGTCAGCCGAGCTGGTACTGCAGGACGTCGCCCTCCCAGTGCGCCTCGGCGTCGCCGGCCAGGCGCAGGTGCTCGAGGTGGGCGTAGGTCTCGCTCTCGGCCATCGAGCCCCAGGCCCGCGGCGAGAACAGGCGCTGCATCAGCTCGTGCACCGAGGCCGGCCGGCCGAGCTCGCGCCCGGCCGCCCGCAGCACCTCGAGGCGCTCCTCGTGGTGCTGGCGGATGTGGCCGACCCGCCCGTGGAGGTCGTCGAAGGGGTGGCCGTGGGCGGGGAGCACGCGCCGGACGCCGTCGAGGGTGGTCATGCGCTCGAGCGACGAGAAGAACTCGGCCAGCGGGTCGCTCGTCGAGCCGAGCCCCGAGATGTGGGGCGTGATGGTCGGCAGGACGTGGTCGCCGGACAGGACGAGACCGTCGACCGGGTCGAACAGGCACAGGTGGTCGGGCGTGTGGCCCGGCGTGTGGACGGCCACCCACTCCCGCCGGGCCAGGTGGATCACGTCGGCGTCGTCGAGGCGCACCGAGGGCCGCGGGGCGTCGAGGCCCTGGCGCAGGCGCTCCCGCATCTCGCCCATGCTGGTGCCGCTGGCGTCGGGCCGGTACGGGTCGCCGCCCCACGGCGTCGGGCGGTCGAACGGCGGGGCGGGCTGCGTGCCCTCCTCCGGATCGTCGCCCTCCTGCTCGGCCGGGTCCCACCACAGCCGGAACGACGCATGGGTGACGATCTCGGCCCCCGTCTCCCGGCGGAGGCGGGCCGCCCCGCCGAAGTGGTCCGGGTGGGAGTGCGTGACCACCACGGTGTGCACCCGCGCCAGCGGGATCCCGGCGTCGGCGAGCCGTCGCTCGAGGGCTTCGTACGACGTCGGCCCCGGCAGCCCGGGGTCGACGAGCGCGACGCCGCGCTCGTCGTCGAGGGCGTAGCAGTTCACGTGCCCGAGGCCGGGGAGTGCGATCGGGAGCTGCAGGCGCAGCACGCCCGGCGCGACCTCGCTGATGTCGTCGCTGGCCGGTTCCTGCTCCTGCTTCACGGCTGCCCCCTGTCCCCCTGGCAGCCGAACGTACTTGTCCGGTGCAAGGGAACCAGCATCCGGTCGGTGGCGCGCGAGCGCGGTTCTGTCACGGAAAAGTCCTTGACCGTTCCACGTGGAAGCGGTTCCATGTTCCATGGTGCGTCGAACGGGAGAAGCGACGAGGACGGCGACGATCAAGGACGTCGCGGCACAGGCCGGTGTCGGCATCGGCACCGTGTCGCGGGTCCTGAACGACCACCCGGCCGTCACCGACGACACCAGGGCCCGCGTCCGGGCCGCCATCGCCACCCTCGACTACCACCCGAACCGTGCCGCCCGGGCGCTCTCGCGGCGCCGGGCCGGCTCCATCGCCGTGCTGGTGCCGTTCTTCACCCATGCGTCGGCCATCGAGCGGCTTCGTGGCGTCGTGTCGGTGCTCGACGAGAGCGGGTCGGAGGTCGTGCTGTTCAACGTCGACCACGCCGCCGCCCTGGAGGCGAAGTTCACCCAGCTCACCCGGCGCGACCTGGCCGACGGTGCGCTCGTGCTGTCGCTGCGGCCCAATGCCGACCAGGCCCGACGCCTGCGGGATTCGCGCCTGCCGGTCGTGATGGTCGATGCCGACGTGCCCGGGTTCCCGGCGTTCGTCGTCGACGACGTCGCCGGCGGGCGACTCGCTGCCCGCCACCTCCTCGATCTCGGGCATCGCCGCATCGCCTACCTGGGCGACACCGTCGACCCGGCGTTCCGCTTCATCTCGAGCGCTCGGCGCCAGCAGGGCCTCGTGGCCGAGATGACCAAGGTCGGTGCCGATCTCCCGCCCGACCGGTTCGGCGCCGGTATCCACGACAGCGCCGTTGCGCTTGGTGTGGCGATGCGCCTGCTCCAGTCGGAGCCGCCGCCCACGGCGGTGTTCGCCCACTCGGACACCCAGGCCCTGGCCGTCCTCGAGGCGGCCAACCGGCTCGGGCTGCGTGTCCCCGACGAGGTCTCGGTGATCGGCTACGACGACATCGAGCTGGCCGGCTACGCCGGCCTCACCACCGTGCGCCAGCCGCTCTTCGAGAGCGGGCGGCTCGGCGCCCAACGGCTGCTCTCGCTCATGCAGCACGGCACGTACGACGGCCCCAAGCGGGTCGAGCTCCCGCTCGAGGTCGTCGTCCGTCGCACCACCGGTCCTGTGGGCGCTCATCGCCCGCAGTCACGTCGGAGCGGCGCCCATGGTGCGCACCCGACCCCAGCAACCGGCCGCCCGGCCCGCCGGGCGAGCCGTCCCGTACGAAGGGGGAACACCAACTCATGACCAGCAACAAGCGGTTCCGTCGAGGGCTTCTCGTCGGCCTCACCGCGCTCGCCATGGTCGCTGCCGCCTGCGGCGACGACGATGACGAGGGCGACGGCGGCGCGGCGACCACCCAGGCCGGCGGCAGCGACACCACCGCCGCCAGCGGTGGCGGCGACCTGTCGGGTGAGACCGTCACCATCCTCGGACCCGAGGTGGGCGCCGAGGCTGACGGCGTCACCGAGGCGTTCGTGCCCTTCTCCGAGGCCACCGGGGCCAAGGTCGAGTACACCGGCACGCGCGACGCCGAGACCCAGGTCCGCACGGCGGCCGAGGCCGGCGGCGATGCCCTGCCCGACATCTTCTTCGCGCCTCAGCCCGGTCTGGTGCGCGACCTGGCTCCCAACATCGTCCCGCTGTCCGACTCGCTCCTCGCGACCGTGACGTCCGACTTCGACCCGTACTTCGCCGAGCTCGTCACCGTCGACGGCAAGGCCCTCGGCGTCCCGGCCAAGGGCGACGTGAAGAGCCTCGTGTGGTACTCCCCGGCGATGTTCGAGGAGAAGGGCTACACCGTCCCCGAGACCTGGGACGACATGATCGCCCTGGCCGACAAGATGAAGGCCGACGGCATCACGCCGTGGTGCGTGGGCATCGAGTCGGGTGAGGCCACCGGCTGGACCTTCACCGACTGGATGGAAGACATCATGCTGCGCATGCACGGGCCTGAGGTCTACGACCAGTGGGTGGCCCACGAGATCCCGTTCAACGACCCCAAGGTCCTCGAGGTGGCCGAGGCGGTCGGCGAGCAGTGGTTCGCCGAGGGCAACGTGCTCGGCGGCCGGGAGGCCATCGCCTCCACCGGCTTCGCCGCCGCCGGTCGCCCGCTGCTCGAGGGGCAGTGCGGCCTGCACCGCCAGGCCAACTTCTACGCCGCGCAGTTCAAGGACGCCAAGCCCGACGTGACCTTCGGTGAGGACGGCGACGTCAACGTCTTCTACCTCCCGACGATGAGCGACGAGTTCGGCAAGGTCCTGCTGTCCGGCGGCGTCTACGCCGTGGCGTTCAACGACGAGCCGGCCACGGTGGCCGCGCTCGAGTACATCGCTTCAGCCGACTACGCCAATGCCCGCATCAAGGCCGACAAGGGCGGCTTCCTGTCGCCGAACAAGACGCACGACACGTCGCTGTACTCGACCGAGCTCGACCGCACGCTGGCGGAGATCCTCGTGACCGCCGACCCGCTGCGCTTCGATGCCTCCGACCTGATGCCGGGTGAGGTCGGTGCCGGATCGTTCTGGAAGGAAGGCACCAACTACGTGAGCGGCACCATCGACGCCCAGGAGTTCGTCGACAACGTCGAAGCGTCCTGGCCGGCCGGCTGACGCTTCACCCTGCGGAGGTGGGGTGACCCGATCGTCACCCCGCCTCCGCACCACCACTACGGTTCCGAGCGGCGACCGGGGGGCCGCCGAGGGAGGGTTATCGCGTGGACAGCCTCGTGTCCGTGATCGTCGCGGTCGTCGTCTCGGTCGCGGCGATCGTCGGGCTCTTCACGGTGGCGAACCTGCTCGTCAACCGGCTGCCCCAGAAGTGGGACGACCGCGTCAGGCCGTGGGTGTTCGTCGGCCCGGCGCTGCTGTTCCTCTTCGCCGGCCTGCTCGTGCCGGCGGTGCGCACCATCTACCTCAGCTTCCGTGAGGGTAAGCGGGGTGAGGGCGGGTACACCCTCGACAACTACTGGGGCACGCCGGACGACCCAGGGGTGCTGCGGGACGAGCAGATCTTCAGCCTCGAGGGCTTCACCAACATCTTCACGAGCCGGCTCTTCTGGTTCTCCATCCTGCTGGCGGCTGTCGCCGTGCTGGCGGCATGGCGCAGTGCCCGCAAGGAGGCATCGCCCACCCGTGAGCGCAAGGGGCTGCAGCTCAACCTGGCCAGCCCCCTCGCCTCGATCCTGATCGTCACGGCCGTGATCGTGGTGCTGTTCGCGGTGTTCACGACGCTGCGGGGCGTGCTGTGGAACAACCTGTGGTGGGTCGTTGCCGTCACCGGGCTGGCCACGATCTTCGGCTTGGCGCTGGCGGTGCTGGCCGACCGGTCCCGCAGCGAGACGGCGGCCAAGACGCTGATCTTCATGCCCATGGCCATCTCGATGGTCGGCGCCGCCGTGATCTGGAGCTACATGTACAACTTCCCCTCGCCGGGGCAGTCGCCGGGGCTCCTCAACGCCATCCACTTCGGCAAGCTGTTCGGGGTCGACCCCGTCGACTTCCTGCGCAGCCCGAAGATCATCCCCTGGAACAACTTCTTCATCATGGTGATCATGATCTGGATCCAGGTCGGCTTCGCCATGGTGGTGCTTTCGGCCGCCATCAAGAGCGTGCCGGCCGAGCTGATCGAGGCGGCCAAGGTCGACGGCGCCAACGACGTGCAGGTGTTCTGGCGCATCACGCTGCCGCAGATCGTGCCCACCGTCATCGTGGTGGTCACCACGTTGATCGTGACCGTGATGAAGGTGTTCGACCTCGTGAAGGCCACCACGAACGGGAACTTCGAGACCGACGTGCTGGCCAACCGCATGTACGAGAACTTGAGAAACGGCAACTTCACGATGTCGAGCACGTTCGCCGCGGTCATCTTCGTGCTCATCGTCCCCGTGATGTGGTTCAACTTCCGCCGCGGCAAGGAGGCGGCCCGATGACCTCCGTGCATGATGGACCCCTCGTCGCATCGCCCAAGGCGTCGGCCAAGGCCGGTGCCATGGAGCCGGTGGGCGAGCGGACCCATCGCTTCTTGTCCGCTGTCCCCACGTGGGTGCTGTGGCTCCTCGTGTTCCTGTGGACGCTGCCCACCATCGGGTTGCTGGTGAACTCGTTCCGCCCCAAGCAGGACCAGCTCACGAGCGGATGGTGGACCGTCTTCCAGGACCCGAGCTTCACGCTCGACAACTACCGGGTGGCCCTGTTCGACCCGCCTGGCGGCTATGTGTCGTTCTCCAAGGCGATCCTCAACTCGTTCGCAATCGCCATCCCGGCCACCGTGGTGCCGATCCTGATGGCCGCAGCGGCGGCCTACGCCTTCGCGTGGATGCCGTTCAAGGGTCGCAGCTGGATCTTCATCGCGGTCGTGAGCCTCATGGCGATCCCGCTCCAGATGGCGCTCGTGCCACTGCTGCAGCTGTTCACCAACGGCGCACATCTCACGCTGTTCGGCCAGACGTTCACGGTGTTCCCCGACCTCAACCTGAACGGCGAGCCGATCGCCGTGTGGTTGACGCACACGTGCTTCGGCCTCCCGCTCGCCATCTTCCTGCTGCACAACTACATCAGCTCTCTGCCAGCCGACGTGTTCGAGGCCGCCACCATCGACGGCGCCAACCACTTCGGCATCTTCTGGCGGATCGTCCTGCCGCTCAGCCGGCCGGCCCTCGCCGCGTTCGCCATCTTCCAGTTCCTGTGGGTGTGGAACGACTACCTCGTGGCGCTGATCTTCCTGGCCGGGAACAAGGACGCCAGCCCGCTCACGATCCAGCTCGTCAACCTCGTCACGTCGAAGGGCGCGGGGACCGAGCTCCTCCCCTCGGCCGCCTTCATCTCGATGATCGTGCCGCTCATCATCTTCTTCTCGATGCAGAAGTACTTCGTTCGTGGCCTGCTGGCCGGTTCGGTGAAGGGATAGCCATGGCCAAGGTCACCCTGGAAGACATCAACAAGGTCTACGAGAACGGCTTCCATGCCGTGCACGACCTGTCGCTCGATGTGAACGACGGTGAGTTCCTCGTGCTCGTCGGCCCGTCGGGCTGCGGCAAGTCGACGGCGCTGCGCATGGTCGCCGGCCTCGAGAGCATCTCGTCGGGGAAGCTCAGCATCGGCGACCGCGTGGTGAACGACGTCCATCCGAAAGACCGCGACATCGCGATGGTGTTCCAGAACTACGCGCTCTACCCGCACATGACGGTGGCCGACAACATCGGCTTCGCCCTCAAGCTGAAGGGCGTGCCGCGTGACGAGATCCGCCAGCGCGTCCTCGAGGCGGCTCGCATGCTCGAGCTGGAGGACTGGATCGAGCGCAAGCCGGGCCAGCTCTCGGGTGGGCAGCGCCAGCGCGTGGCCATGGGCCGCGCCATCGTGCGGCGCCCGTCGGCGTTCCTCATGGACGAGCCGCTGTCGAACCTCGACGCCAAGCTCCGCGTGCAGATGCGGGCCGACATCGCCAAGCTCCAGCGCAGCCTCGGCGTCACCACGATCTACGTCACCCACGACCAGATCGAGGCCATGACCATGGGCGACCGCGTGGCCGTGATGCGCAAGGGCGTGCTGCAGCAGGTCGACGACCCCCAGGTGCTCTACGACCGTCCAGCGAACCTCTTCGTGGCGGCGTTCATCGGGTCGCCGGCCATGAACCTGTTCGAAGCCCAGCTCGTCGAGGATGCCGGCAGCTGGTACGTCGGCGGCCCGAACGGGCGGGTGCGCCTGAGCGACGCCTCTCGGGCTGCCCACCCCGGGCTGCAGCGGTACCTCGGCCAGACGATCGGTGTCGGCGTGCGCCACGAGAACCTTCACGACCTCGCCGACCGACCGGGCCATCCGGACGACCAGGTGCTGCCGGCGACCGTCGACCTGCGCGAGGCCCTCGGCTCCGACCTCGAAGTCCACTTCACGATGCCCGGCAGGCGCGTGCTCACCGAGGACGTGCGCGAGGGCGTCGAGGGCGTGTCGGAGATGGGTGGCGAGACCACGCCGCTGGTCGCCCGCTTCTCGCCTCGGAGCCGGGTGCGCGAGGGCGAGACGGTCGCGATCGCCGTCGACACCGACCGGCTCCACTTCTTCGACCTCGCTACTCGCGCGTCGATCTGGGAGTAGCGCGCCGCCCGGCGAGGCCACCCCCCATGCCGACCTCTACCCCTGCCACCGCGCTGGCGGCCGTGCTCCCCTCCGTGCGGGCACGGCTCGGCAGCGCCGACGCCGACGCCTTCGTCGCGCGCGCCGAGGCCGGCCTGCCCGACGCCTGGGAGGCACTGTCGGTGCTGTTCGGTGGCGTCACCGACGGGCCTCAGTTGCTGGCCGAGCTGCTGGGGCGCGTCCTCGACGCCGCCGTCGACCGGAGCCCCGAGCTGCGGATGCTCGACCACCGCCGGGAGATCCGACCCGACTGGTTCCAGGACCCGTCGATGGTGGGCTACGTCGCGTACGTCGACCGCTTCGCCAGCGACCTCCGCGGTGTGGAGCAGCGGCTCGACTACCTGTCCGAGCTCGGCGTCACCTACCTCCACCTCATGCCGCTGCTGCGGACCCGATCCGGTGAGAACGACGGCGGCTACGCGGTGGTCGACTACCGCGAGGTCGACGCGCGCCTGGGCACCATCGACGACCTCGAGCACCTCGCAGGAGCCCTGCGGGCCCGCCGCATGAGCCTGTGCGTCGACGTGGTGATCAACCACACCGCTTACGAGCACGAGTGGGCGGCCAAGGCCCGGGCCGGCGACCCCGTGTTCCGCGACTACTACCGGGTGTTCCCCGACCGGACGCTGCCCGACCAGTACGAGGCGACCATGCGCGAGGTCTTCCCCGACTTCGCCCCCGGGAGCTTCTCGTTCGACCCCGACCTCCAGGCCTGGGTGTGGACCACGTTCAACACGTTCCAGTGGGACCTCAACCACGCCAACCCCGCGGTGTTCGGTGAGCTCCTCGACGTGATGCTGTTCCTCGCCAACCGGGGGGTGGAGGTGCTGCGGCTCGACGCCGTGCCGTTCACCTGGAAGCGGCTCGGCACCGACTGCGAGAACCAGCCCGAGGCGCACCTGCTGCTGCAGGCGTGGCGGGCGCTCGTGCGCATCGCCGCGCCGGCGGTCGCGTTCAAGGCCGAGGCGATCGTGCCGCCCGACCAGCTGGTGCCGTACCTCGGTGCGCACGACCGCTTCCGCCCCGAGTGCGACCTCGCCTACCACAACCAGCTCATGGTGCTGCTGTGGAGCAGCTTCGCCACCCGCGACGCCCGGCTCGCCGCCCATGCTCTGGGACGGCTGCGAGCCGTTCCGCCCACCACGTCGTGGTGCACCTACCTGCGGTGCCACGACGACATCGGCTGGGCGGTCTCCGACGAGGACGCCGCCGCCGTCGGTTGGAGCGGCTTCGCCCACCGCCACTTCCTGGCCGACTTCTATGCCGGCCGGTTCCCGGGGACCTTCGCGCGTGGCGCCGACTTCCAGGCCAACCCGGCCACCGGCGACGTGCGGACGTCGGGTACGGCGGCCTCGCTGTGCGGCATCGAGGCGGCGCTGCTGCACGACGACCCGCGGGCACTGCGCCTGGCCGAGCGGCGGCTCGTGCTGGCCCACGCCGCGCTCGCCGCGCACGGCGGCGTGCCGCTCCTCTACATGGGCGACGAGCTGGCGCTGCGCAACGACCGCTCGTACCTCGACGACCCGGCGCAGCGAGGCGACAACCGCTGGATGCACCGCCCGCCGATGGACTGGGACGCGGCCGCCCGCCGCACCGACCCGGCTGCCCTCGAGGGCAGGGTGTTCGGCTGGCTGCGGCGGATCTTGCGGGTGAGGGCCCAGCAGCCCGCCCTGCACGCCGGCGCGCCCGTGCAGGTGTGGTGGACCGGCAACGACCGGGTGCTCGCCCTGCGCCGCCAGCATCCGCGCTCGGGGCCGTTCCTCGCGCTGTTCAGCTTCGCCGAGCAGGAAGAGCGCGTGCCCCTCGACGTGCTGTGGTCGGCCGGCGTGCGGCCCGACCAGCTCGTGCTGTGCTCCGACGACCGACCGGTGGAGGCCGACGGCGGTCTGCGGCTGCCGGCGCTCGCGTTCGCCTGGTACGCCGCATGACCGCCAGGGCTCGCCGAGGGTCGGCGGCCGCCGGCAGGTGGTACGCGGCATGACCGTCCTCGTGGCCGGCGAGGCCCTCGTCGACCTCACGCCGGTGGTCGGCGCGCCCGAGCTGCTGTACCGACCCTGCCCGGGGGGCGGACCCTTCAACACCGCCGTCGGCCTCGGCCGCCTCGGCGTGCCGACGGCGTTCTTCGGGCGCCTGTCCACCGACTCCCTCGGCCGCTTGCTGGCCCACCGGCTCGACGACGCCGGGGTCGACCTGCGCCATGCGCTGCGGGGTCCCGAGCCGACGCCGCTGGCCCTGGTGAGCCACGGCACCGACGGCGCCGAGAACGAGTACTCGTTCTACGTCGAGGGCACCGCCGAGCGCCTCGTCACCCCGGCCGACCTCCCGACCGACCTCGACGGCGTGCGAGCGCTGCACGTCGGCACCCTCGGCCTGTCGCTCACACCGATCGCCGTGGCGCTCGAGCTGCTCGTCGGCCGTCACGCCGCCGACGTGGTGGTCGGCTTCGACCCCAACGTCCGGCCCGGCCTCGTCGCCGACCGGGCCAGCTACGTCGCCCGCCTCCACCGGATCGCCGCCCTCGCCGACGTCGTGAAGGTGAGCGAGGCCGACGCCGCCTGGATCGCCCCCGACCTCGGTGCCGACGGCCTGGCCGAGCAGTGGCGGTCGGCCGGCGCCGCCGTGGTCGTGGTCACCCGCGGCGGCGCCGGCGCCGAAGCCCACGGGCCGCAAGGCCGCGTCGCCGTGCCGGCCCACCCCACTGCTGTCGTCGACACCGTCGGCGCCGGCGACAGCTTCAACGCCGGCCTCCTGGCGTGGCTCCACGACCACGACCGCCTCACCAAGGACGCCGTGCGGTCCCTGGGCCCCGACGACCTCGCCGACGCACTGCGCTTCGCCTCGCTCGTCTCGGCCGTCACGTGCAGCCGCGCCGGTGCCGACCCGCCCCGCCGCCACGAGCTCCCCTGACACGAGTCCTCCCGGACTCGTGTCGCCCCGACGCGCTGACCAGGACCGGTGAGTTCGGCCAGACACAAGTGGGGGTCGATCGGTGTGCGCCGTCGGGGGCGAACGGGCTCGTAGGGTCGGGGTGATGCGCGTCGTCCCGTCCGTCGCCGACGCCGTGCTGTACCTAGCCGGATGGGCCTGCGGCTGGTTCCTGCTGTGGCGCCTGCCCCGCGTGGCGGCCCCCCGGCCCGACGCCCCCCGCCGGTCGCTGGCGGTGGTGGTGCCGGCCCGCGACGAGGAGGCCAACCTGGCGGCCCTCCTCGTCTCGCTGGCCCCGCAGCTGCGACCCGGCGACGAGCTGGTGGTGGTCGACGACCACTCGACCGATGCCACGGCCGCGGTCGCGTCAGCCGGTGGCGCCCGGGTCGTCGCGGCGCCCGAGCTCCCCGAGGGATGGGCCGGCAAGCCCCACGCGTGTGCCGTCGGTGCCTCGGCGACCACCGCGGACGTGCTGGTGTTCGTCGACGCCGACGTGCAGGTCGCGCCGGGCGCGCTGGCCGGTCTCGAGCGGGCCCAGGCCGGGCGGGGCGGGCTCGTGTCGGTGCAGCCGTGGCACGACGTCCGCCGCCCCTACGAGCACCTCAGCTTCCTGTTCAACGTGACCGCGTTGGGCGGCGGGGGTGCCTTCAGCCCGCTGCGTGACCACACCCGCAGCCGCATCGCCTACGGGCCGCTGATGGTCGTCGACCGGGCCGGCTACGACGCCGTCGGCGGTCATGGCCACGAGGCGGTGCGCGGCGCCGTGGCCGAGGATCTTGCGCTGGCCCGGGTGGTGGGGCGCAGCACCTGCTTCGCCGGGAAGGCGCTGGCGACGTTTCGCATGTACCCGGCGGGCACCCGCAGCCTCGTGCAGGGGTGGACCAAGAACATCGCCACCGGTGCCGCCACCGTGCCGTGGTGGGCGGGGGTCGCCATGGTCGCCTGGCTGTGGTCGCTGGCCGGCGGGCTGTTCGGGTCGGTGCTGTTCGTGGCGGCCAGCGTCGCCCAGCTGTGGGTGCAAGGGCGGCGGGTGGGGCGCTTCGGCCTGGTGACGGCCCTGTGCTACCCGGTGCTGCTCGTGTTCTTCCTGGCCGTGTTCCTGCGCTCGGTGGCGCTCACCGCCGCCGGCTCCCAGGTGCTCTGGCGCGGGCGGCGCGTGGCCACGCGACGGCGTTAGGGCGACGTGCTCGGCGGGTCGGTGGGCACGAACACCCGCTCGCGGTAGTAGCGGAGCTCTGCGATGCTCTCGCGGATGTCGTCGAGCGCCCGGTGGCTGCCGGCCTTCTTCGGCCGGGCTGCCCGCACCGCGGGGTACCAGCGGCGCACGAGCTCCTTCACGCTCGACACGTCGACCGAGCGGTAGTGGAGGTGCCGCTCGATGTCGGGGAGGTAGCGGGCCAGGAAGCGCCGGTCCATCCCGATCGAGTTGCCGCACAGGGGCACCGTGCCGGGCTCCTTCACGTGCTGGCGCAAGAAGTCGAGCGTGGCCTGGCCGGCGTCCTCCAGCGTGACCGTGGACGCTCGGATCGCCTCGAGCAGTCCCGACTTCGTGTGCATGTCGACCACGAACGGGTCCATCACCGCGAGGATCTCGTCGGGGTGGTGGATCACGAGGTCGGGGCCCTCCGCGACCACGTCGAGCTGGTCGTCGGTGACGATCGTGGCGATCTCGACGATGACGTCACGCTCGGGGTCGAGTCCGGTCATCTCCAGGTCCATCCACACCAGCACGGCAGCGACGGTAGTGGCAGGCGGCCTCCAGGTCGCAGGTGACGGCTGCCTACGCTCTCGGCGTGCTCCAGCTGCCCGTGGTCCGTCTCGATCCCGACCTCCCGCTCCCGGCCCACCAGCGCGAGGGCGACGCCGGCCTCGACCTCGTGGCCCGCGAGGGCGCCGTGGTGCCGGCAGCCGGTGGGCGGGCCGTGGTGCCGACCGGGATCGCCGTCGCCATCCCGGAGGGCTACGCCGGGTTCGTGCTGCCCCGCAGCGGGCTGGCGGCCCGGCACGGCATCACGCTCGTGAACACGCCCGGGCTGATCGACGCCGGCTACCGCGGCGAGATCAAGGTGGTCGTGCTGAACACCGACCCAGCCGCCGACTACGAGATCCACCGGGGCGACCGCATCGCCCAGCTCGTCGTGCAGCAGGTCGCCTGGTGCGACAGCGTCGAGGTGGCCGAGCTTCCCGGCGGCCACGGCCGCGGTGGCGGCTTCGGCTCGACCGGTCGCTGACCCGGTCAACGGGCGCTGAGAACCCGCTCCTTCGCCTGGCTCGGCTGCTCGGCGGCCCGGTGCATCACCGGCAGCGCCCGGCGGCGACCTGCGTACATCACCGCGGCGACGGTCGACATGACGCCCACCGCCGCCCACGTGAACATCGCTTCCACTTCGCTTCGCCTCCTCGAGACAACCACCGCCCGCCGGCGCCACCAGGCGGCTGTCCCTCAGGATGACGGCACGCTGGCTCGCCCTCACTCCCCTGATCGGGGGAGCGGACCTACCCGAGGTCGTCGCGGATGCTGTGGTCGGTGCGCATCGGGAGGATGAAGCCCTCGTAGATCTCCTTGCAGGCTTGGCACACCGGCAGGCCCTTGGGATCCTTCGACGGCACGAACCGGGCGCCGCACAGCGCCTCGATCGCGGTCCCCGTGATGTAGGCCTCGGTCACCTGGTCGGCCGGCGCGATGTGCGCGACGCGCTCGTCGAGGCTCGGGTCGCCGAGCTGGGGCTCGTGGGTGGTCCGGGTGTCGCTCACTGGGGCCGAGGCTACTGAGGCCCCGACTGGCGTGCTCGTGACCGAGCGTTGCTCGCCTCGCGCGGGCATTGCGCTGGCACGGCGAGGACCTCGGTCCCTGTCGCCGCGGTACGGATGGCGCGACAACCGAGACGATTGGTGTTCACCACTTCGAAAGGGGGTTGCCCATGCGGGCACATGTCGGTGATCGGCTGCGTGTGAAGGGCCACCACGTCGGTGAGCCCGAGCGGGTGGCGACGGTGGTCGAAGTGCGCGGTCCCGACGGCACGCCGCCGTTCCTGGTGCGCTGGGGCGACAGCGACCACGACACATTGTTCTACCCGGGCTCCGACGCGGTGATCGAGGAGATGGGACCAGTCGGATGATGGTCGACGCGCCTCTGGCGCGGCCGCTGGCGACCACCGACACGAGCCGGGTGCGCCACCCGAGCGCGCGCCTGGGCACGCCGCCGGGTGTGGTCGTGGCGGCGCCGGCCGAGGCGACCGACCGTGACTACGCCTATGCCGTGAGCACGTGCAACCGGCTGCGCCGAGTGCCGGGCGCACCCCACGAGGACGTGGTGCTCCACCTGCGCTGGCACGTCGCGGACGACCATCCGGCCGAGGCGCTGCTGCGCCTGGCCGACGCCACGCGCGTCTCGGAGCACCGGGCCATCGGACGCAGCTTCGTGGAGGCCCTCGACCGCCTCGAGGTCACCGTCCGCATCGCCCTCGCCTGAGGCGCTCGGTCACTCCTCGTCGTCGAGGGGCACCTCGAGCTGCTGGTCGATCACGTCGGCTTCGGGCAGGTCCGCGCCGAGCGCGTGCAGCGTGGCGGGCAGCGTGACCTCCTCGTCGTCGGGAACGGGACGCTCGTCGTCGGGTTCGAGGTCGGACACGGCCTCACCTCCGGGTTTCGGGGACGCCGACGCTACCGCCGCGACGCCGAGGCGGCCCGGTGCGAGCCCCTTCCCCGGCGCGACCGGGCGCAAGGTCCCGAGCGGGTCTTTGGTCCATGCCTGTGACCTGGACATCCGTCATACAGTGGGTCCGTGACCACAGCGCCGGACGGGGTGGCCGGCGACAGAGGAGGGGGCACCGATGCGTGAGTACACCATGGCCGGCGAGGTCCCCATCGACGCCGGCGACAACGTCGTCAGCGCTCTGATCGCCCGGCTCGGGCGGGCGCCGATGAGTGCTGCGCAGGGCTATCGCGACGGCGACGCCTTCAAGGAGGTGACCGTCGCCGACTTCGTCGCGACCGTGCGCTCGATCGCGCGGGGCTTCGTCGCGCTCGGCCTCGAGCCGGGCGACAAGGTGTGCCTGTTCTCGGCCACCCGCAAGGAGTTCACCTGGGTCGACTACGCGATCTGGATGGCCGGGTGCGTCACCGTGCCGATCTACGAGAGCGACACCGCCGACCAGGTCCGCTGGATCGTGGGCAACAGCGGGGCCAAGGCGATCGTCTGCGAGAGCGCCGCCCGCCGGGCCGAGTTCGAAAAGGTCGCCCACGAGCTGCCGGCGGTGGCCCACGTGTTCACCATCGACGAGGGCGGCCTCGACCAGCTGATCGCCACCGGCCGTGAGCTCGACGAGGCCCGCCTCGAGGAGCGCATCGCTGGCATCCGCCACGACCAGCTGGCCACGCTCGTCTACACCTCCGGCACCACCGGCATGCCCAAGGGCTGCATGGTCAGCCACGGCAACTTCATCTGGAACGTGCGCCAGGCGCTGTCGTCGATGCCCGAGCTGTTCGTCGACGACGGCCGCACCCTCATGTTCCTGCCGCTGGCCCACATCTTCGCCCGCATCGTGCAGGTGGGCTGCATCACCCAGGGCGTGAGCATGGGCTACTCGACCATCCCGACCATCGTCGACGACATGCAGGCCTACAAGCCCACGTGGGTGTTCGCCGTGCCGCGGGTGTTCGAGAAGATCTACAACACCGCCGAGACCAAGGCCGGCGGCGGCCTGAAGAAGAAGATCTTCCACCAGGCGACGCAGGTGGCCATCGCCGAGTCGAAGGCTCGCCGCGCCGGCTCGGTGGGCACGTGGCTCAAGCTGCAGCACGGGCTCTACGACAAGCTCGTCTACTCGAAGCTGAAGCACACCTTCGGCGGCGAGCTGCGCTTCGCCATCTCGGGCGGCGCCCCGCTCGGCGCCCGGCTGGGTCACTACTTCGACGGCGTCGGGGTGCTGATCCTCGAGGGCTACGGCCTCACCGAGACCACGGCGGCGATGACGGCCAACACGCCCGACAACCTGAAGATCGGCACCGTCGGGCGGCCCATGCCGGGTGGCTCGGTGCGCATCGGCGACGACGAGGAGGTGCAGCTGAAGGGCGGCATGATCTTCTCGGGCTACTGGCAGAACGACGGCGCCACCCGCGCCACCTTCACCGACGACGGGTGGTTCCGCTCGGGTGACCAGGGCAGCCTCGACGACGACGGCTTCCTGCGCATCACGGGCCGGCTCAAGGAGCTCATCGTCACCGCCGGCGGCAAGAACGTGCAGCCGTCGGGCCTCGAAGACGTGATCAGGGCCAACCCACTCGTCAGCCAGGCGATGGTCATCGGCGACGCCAAGCCGTTCATCGCCTGCCTCCTCACGCTCGACCCCGAGGAGCTGTCGCTGTGGGCGTCGCGCCACAACCTCAACCCCGGCATCGGGAGCGAGCTGGTGCCGGCGCTCAAGGACGACCCCACGCTGCGGGCCGAGCTGCAGAAGGCGATCGACGACGCCAACGCCACCGTGTCGAGGGCCGAGAGCATCCGCGAGTTCCGCATCCTCGACCAAGACCTCAGCGTCGAGAACGGCGAGATGACGGCCACGCTCAAGGTGAAGCGCAAGGTCGTGATGGACAAGTACGCCGAGGTCATCGACGACATCTACGGGTCGGCCGGCACCTCCATGGCGGCGATGTAGCCACCTTTCCGATCCTCTTTCGCTCGCGCACACGCTCGTGACGAGCCGCGCGCCATGACGGGGACCACCCCGATCCGGTAGCCCTTAGAACGTCGTTCGCGCGGCGGAGACGGGCGAGCGGCATCGGCGGGCGGCCTGGGTCGCCCTGGAGCGAAAGAGGTCGGTCCCATGCCTCCCAGAGGTCTGCTTCGACGCGCCCCGGCGGGGGGTGCGTCGGCGTGGTGAGCACGATGACGCGTTCGTCGGCGCCGGCGGCGGTTCGCCCACCGTCGGGCCGCGGGGTGCGGGTGCCCGAGCTCGTGCTCGGGGTGCTGCTCGTGGCCGGGTCGGCGCTGGGCGGCCTCCTGTGGTGGTCGTCGGCCACCGCCTCGACGACCGTGGCGGTGTTCGGGCGCGACGTCCGGCGGGGTTCGGTGGTGACCGACGCCGACCTGCGGCTGGCGTCGGTGCCGGCCGGCGGCGACCTCGCGCTCGTGCCGTGGGCCGAGCGCGACCGCGTGGTGGGCCGGGTGCTCACCGCCGACGTCCGGGCCGGTGCGCCGGCGCTGCGCTCGCTCACCCAGGAGGCACCGCTGCTGTCGTCGGCGGAGGGCCTCGTCGGCCTGCGCCTCGAGCCGGGTGCGGCCCCGGCGCTGCTGCCGGGCGACGTGGTCGACGTCGTGGCCGTGCCGACCGCCGGCGACCTGGCCACGCCGGTGGTGACGGCCACCGTCGTGGCGTCGGCCGCCAGCGTCTGGTCGGTCGGTCCGGTCGGTGAGTCGGCGACCGACGTGCTCGTCACGTTGCGCCTCCCGGTCGACGCCGCCCGCACGGTCGGTGCGGCAGCCGACCGCGTCCGGCTCGTCCAGGTCGGGAGCGAGCCGTGACGCTCGTTGCCGTTGGCTCGCTGCGGGGATCGCCGGGGGTCACCACGCTGGCGCTGGCGCTGGCCACGGCGATGTCGCCGGGGGCGCTCGTCGTGGAGGCCGACCCCGACGGTGGCGTGCTGGCGGCCCGCCACGGGCTCTCGATCGAGCCGGGCCTGCTGGGCCTGGCCGGCCGGGCCCGTCGAGGCCTCGGGCCCGACGACGTGACCCGGTCGCTGCAGCATCTCCCCGGTGGCGTGCCGGTCCTCGTCACCGACCCCAACGCCGACGTCGCCGCGGCCGGGCTCAGCGTCGGCGGCGCCGGCCTGGCTGCTGCGCTGCGCGAGCACGACACGCCGGTGGTCGTCGACGTCGGGCGCCTCCGGGTGGGCTCGCCGGCGCTGCCGTTCGTCCACGACGCCGGCACCGTGCTCGTCGTCGCCCGACCCGAGGCCGACGAGCTGGCCGCGCTGGCCCGTCGGCTGCCGACGATGGCCGAGCCGGTGCAGGTCGTGCTGGTGGGGGAGCGGCCCTACAGCCGCCGTGACGTCGAGGCGCTCGGCCTCACGGTGGCCGGCACCGTGCCCCGCGACGCCCGCACGGCGGCCGCGCTGGCCGGCCGGGCACCGTTCCCGCGCCGCTCGCCGCTCCTGCAGGCGGCCGCGGCGCTGGTGGCCACGATGTCGCCGGCGCTGGTGGTGGCACGGTGAGCGCGCCGCAGGTGCTCGTGCAGCGCATCGCGCGGGCCGTCGGCGAGCGGCTGGCCGACGAGCGGGTGGCCCGCCAGGACGACGAGCGCCCGGCGCTCCCGGCGGCCGACGAGCGACTGCTGGCCCGGCGGCTCCTGGCCGACGAGCTCGACCGCTTCGCCACCGAGCGCCTCACCGCCGGCCAGGTGCCCCTGTCGGCCGCCGACGAAGCGGGGCTGGCCGACGCCGTGCTGGCCCGCGTGCTCGGCCTGGCCCGCCTGCAGCCCTATCTCGACGACCCCGACGTGTCCGACATCCACGTCCGCGGCCACGACAGCGTGTGGCTCAAGCTCCGCGACGGCTCCCGCATCGCGGGCGACCCGGTGGCCGAGTCCGACGAGGAGCTCGTCGCGCTGCTGCGCACCACCGCAGCCCGCCTCGGCCGCGGCGCCCGGTTCGATGCCGCCCACCCGGAGCTGAACCTCCAGCTCGAGGACGGCTCGCGCCTGTTCGCCACGATGGAGGTGTCGTCGCGGCCGAGCGTCACCATCCGCCGTCACCGCTTCGAGCTCTCGTCGCTCGACGAGCTGGCCGACCGGGGCATGGTCGACCGGGCGCTCCACTCGTTCCTCGCCGCCGCCGTGCGGGCCCGCCGCAACGTGATCGTGGCCGGTGGCACCGGGTCGGGGAAGACCACGCTGCTGCGGGCCCTGCTCAACGAGGTGCCGTCGCACGAGCGCATCGTCACCATCGAGGACGCCTACGAGCTCGGGATCGACCGCTTCGCCGACCGCCACCCCGACCACGACATGCTGCAGGCGCGCCCCGCCAACATCGAGGGTCGCGGCGAGATCACCATGGCGCAGCTGGCCCGCATGGCCCTGCGCATGGACCCCGACCGCGTCGTGGTGGGGGAGGTCCGCGGTGGCGAGGCCCTCACCATGCTCCTGGCCATGAGCCAGGGGAACAACGGCTCGATGTGCACGATGCACGCCGACGCCGCCCGTACGGTCTTCCCGAAGCTGGCGGCCTATGTCGCCATGGCCGACACTGCGCTGCCCGTCGAGACGGTGAACCTCCTCGTTGCCAGCGCGGTCCACTTCGTCGTGCACCTCGAGCACCGAGGGCCGGTGCGGCGGGTGGCCGGCGTGCGCGAGGTGGTCGACGCCGACGGCGCGCGCATCGTGTCGAACGAGGTGTGGGCGCCGGCCCCGCACGGTGGCGGCGTGCCGGCGTTTCCTATGCGCGAGCAGACCCTCGCGCTGTTGGAGGAGCACGGCTTCGACGCCTCACTCCTGCGAGCCAGGGCCGGCTGGTGGTGAGCGCTCTCCTCGTCGCTCTCCTCGGCGCTACCGCCGGCCTCGGGGTGGTCCTCGTACTGGCGGCCGCCCGCGGCACCAGCGTGCTGCCGCCCCGGCCGACGGCGGCCAGCCCGGGCTCGGCCGGTCGTGGACTCGCCGCGCTGGCCGTGGGCGCGGTCGTGCAGATCGTCACCGGCTGGCCGGTCGCCGCGCTCGCCGCGGCTGTCGCGGTGGTCGCGCTGCCCCACGTGCTCGGAGGCGCCGCCCGTCACCGCAGCGAGGTGGCGCGGGTCGAAGCGGTCGCAGCCTGGACCGAGCAGCTCCGCGACACCATCGCTGCCGCCAACGGCCTCGAGCACGCCATCGCCGCGTCGGCCGAGGTTGCGCCGGCGCCGATCGCCGCGGAAGTGGGTCGCCTGGTCGCTCGCCTCGACTACGAGCGGCTGCCCGACGCCCTGCGCTCGTTTGCCGACGAGGTCGACCACCCGGCCGCCGACTTCGTGGTCGCCGGCCTGATCGTGGCGTCCGAGCGCCAGGCGCGTGACCTGGCGTCGATGCTCGGCCAGCTGGCCGGCTGCGCGCGCGACGAGGCCCAGATGCGCTCCCGGGTCTGGGCCGGACGGGCCCGTACCCGCACGTCGGTGCGGGTGATCACGGGTGCCGTGCTGCTCTTCGCGATCGGGCTCGTGCTGTTCGACCGCGCCTACCTCGAGCCGTACGGCTCGTTCGGTGGCCAGGCGATGCTCGGCCTCGTCGTGGTGATCTTCGCGGCGGCGTTCGTCGCGATGGACCGGATGGGTCGCATCGAGCCGCCCGAGCGCTTCGTCGGCAGGAGCCGGACGTGATCGCCCCGCTCGCCCTCGGTGCGCTGGCCGGTGTGGGGCTGCTCGTGGTGGTGCGCGCGCTGTGGATCCGGCCGGTGCCACTGGTCGACGTGCTGACGGTGCTCGACCGTCGTACCGAGCCCCGCTCATCGCTCGACGAGGTCCGCCGCCCGTTCGGCGAGCGGGCGGTCGAGCAGGTGGCGCCCTGGCTCGTCACCGCGGCCCGCCGCCGCTCGGCCGACCTACGGGTCACCGACCGCACCCCGCAACGGCACGCCGCCGAGAAGCTGGCCAGCACGCTCGCGGGGATCGGCTTGCCGCCGCTGCTCGCCGTCGTCATGGCGGCCGGCGGGGTGGTGGTGCCCATGCCGACCGTCCTGCTGGCGGCACTCGCCCTCGGTTTCGGGGGGTGGATGCTGCCTGACCTCTCGCTGCGTGACGCCGCCGCTCGGCGGCGCCGCCAGCTGCGCCACGCGCTGTCGAGCTACCTCGACCTCGTCGACGTCGTGCTGGCCGGCGGCGCCGGCGTCGAGACCGCCCTCGAAGCGGCGGCCGACGCCGGTGGCGGGTGGGCCTTCGGCGAGCTGCGCACGGCGCTGGCCCGCAGTCGCGTCCTGCGCCGCTCGCCCTGGAGCTGCTTCGCCGAGCTGGGCGACGAGCTCGGCGTGGTCGAGCTCGTCGAGCTGGCCGCCAGTGTCCGCCTGGCCGGCGAGCAGGGGGCCCGCATCCGGTCCTCGCTGTCGGCCAAGGCCGCGTCGCTGCGCGGCCACCAGCTGGCCGAGGTGGAGGCGGCGGCCCAGTCGGCCAGCGAGCGCATGGCCGTGCCGACCGTCCTCATGTTCGCCGGCTTCCTGCTGTTCATCGGCTTCCCCGCCGTCGCCGAGATCCTCGGCGGCAGCGGTTGGTAGCCCACCCGATCCCAACACCGAAAGGAACCCCCATGACCCTGTCCCAGTGGAAGCTCGTCTGGCAGTACTACACCGTGCAGTGGCAGCTCTCGGTCGCCGACGACCGCGAGCGCGGCGAGGTGTCGACCACCACGGTCATCCTCACGTTCATCCTCGCCGGGCTGGCCCTCGCCGTCGGAGCGATCATCGCCGACAAGGTGCGGGCCAAGGCCGAGAGCATCCCCGTCGACGGCTGATGGCCGGATCGAGTCGCCGCGACGACCGCGGCGACACCACCACGCAGCTCGTGCTGATCACTCCGGTCGTGCTCGTGCTCGTGCTGCTCGTCGTGCAGCTGGCGCTCTTCCTCCACGCGAGCAACGTGGGAGCCGCCGCCGCGCACCGCGCTGTCGCCGCGGGCGCGGTGCTGGGGGCGTCGGCGGCCGACGGGCGCCGGGCGGCCGAGGAGCTCGCCGGCGACGCCGGCGCCCGACTCGTCGGTGCCCCCACCGTCGAGCGGTCGGCCGGGGTGGTGCGGGCCAGGGTGTCGGTGCGCGTGCACCGGCTCGTGCCGGGGCTCCCGACGTCGGTCACCCGTACCGCGGTAGCCCCGGTCGAGCGATTCGTGCCGGAGCCCGAGCGGTGAGCGGCTTCCGATCAGCCGGTGCCGGCGCACACGCTCCTGGCGTGCGATCCCGTCGAACCGAGGAAGCAAGCGTGGCCGTCGAGCTGGTCCTCATCACCCCGTTGGTCGTCGTGCTCCTGCTCTTCGTCGCCTTCGGCGGTCGGGTGGTGCGGGCCGAGGCGGCCGTTCGCCACGCCGCCGACCGGGCCGCTCGTGCCGCGTCGTTGCGCCAGGCGCCAGCGGCGGCCACCGCGGCGGCCCGCTCGGTGGCCCTCGACGAGCTGGCGGCGTCTCCCCTGTCGTGCATGTCGCCCACCGTCACCGTCGACACCGGGAGCCTCGGCCCTGGTGGCCAGGTGCGCGTCACCGTCACCTGCACGGCCCGCCTCGGCGACCTCGGTCTGCTCGGCGTGCCCGGCTCCAAGCGCTTCTCGGCCACCTCGGCTGAGGTGATCGATGCGAGGCGGGGCGGATGACGCGCCGCGCGTGCATCGACGAGGCCGGAACGGTCACCGCCTTCGTCGTCGGCCTCGTCACGGCGCTGCTGCTGGCCGCCGGCCTCGTCGTCGACGGCGGGCGCCTGGTGGCCGCGCGCGTCGAGGCGGCCGACGTGGCCGCCGGGGCGGCCCGGACCGGTGCCCAGGAGATGGTCGGCATCCGGGCCGGCACCCCCTCGCTCGACGCCGCGGCGGCCGTGGCGGCGGCCGAGGCGTTCGCCGCCGCGGCCGGTCACCGAGCGGGCGCCGAGGTGCGCGACGGGCGCGTGGTGGTGGCCGTGTCGGTGACCCACCGGCCGGTGCTGCTCGGGCTGGTCGGCATCGGGCCCCGCACGGTCACCGCGGTCCGATCGGCACGTGCCATCGACGGTGAGCTCCCGTGACGGCGCGTGCCTCCGTCGTGCTGCGAGGGGTCGCCGCGCTCGCGGTGCTGGCGGCGCTCGTCGTCGGCGTGCCCGTGGCCTTGCTGGCGGCCACCGGGCTGCCCTGGTCGGGATGGCCGCCGCTCGACGACACCCTGGCGGCCATCGCCGACGGCCTGGTCGATCCCGCGCTCGCCGTGCGCGTCCTGGTCACCGTCGTCTGGCTGGCGTGGGCCCGGCTGCTGCTCGCAGTGGTGGCCGAGCTGCCGTCGCGGGCCGGGTGCCACGTCGGCGCGCGACGCAGTGCCACCCGCCGCTTCGCCGGTGCCCTCGTCGCGTCGGCGGGGCTGCTCGTGTCGTCGCTCGGCCTGCGTGGTGTGCCCGCGCTGCCCGGCCCGCTGTCGCTGCTCGACGTTGCTGCCGCCGGGGCCTCCGAGGCGTCGACGGTGGTGGTGGCACCGGGCGACACCCTCAGCCGTCTGGCGGCCGAGCGCTACGGCGACCCCGACGAGTGGCCGCGGCTCTGGGAGGCCAACCGCGGCCGCCAGTTCGGTGATCGCTCCTTCGACGATCCCAACCTCGTGCTCGTCGGCTGGGTGCTCGACGCTCCGGCACCGGCTCCTCCGCTGCCCTCGCCGTCGCCGGGTGAGGCGCTGGTGCTCGAGCGGTCGGCGAGCGCGCCCGACCTTGCGGTGACGGTTCCGGCCGCCCCGGTCGATGTCGGCGCAGCGGCCGCCCCGCAGGTACCGGTGACGGCCGCAGTCCCCGCGGCCGGTGTTCCGGCGGCTGGTGCCGCGGCGGCGCTGGCCCCCGCAGCGTCGGTCGCGCCGTCGCCATCCGGTGCAGCGCCCGCCGAACGGGTGAGCCCTCCTGCGTGGGTCCAGGTGTCCGGATGGTCCGGGGCCGTGCTCCTCGCCACCGGCCTCGCCGGGCTCGTCGCGTCGCGGCGCCAGCGAGCGCTGCGGGCGCTGCCCTCTGGGCGCACCGTCGCGCCGCTCGACCCGGCGGCCGCCGAGCTCGACGCACTGGTGCGCCTGGCGGCGGCTCCGGTGGCCGTCGCCCGGCTCGACGTCGCACTGCGGGCGCTGGCGGCCGCGGCGGTCACCAGCCCGGCGCGGCCGGTGGTCGTGCTCCAACGGCCCGACGGTGCCCTCGAGGTGGAGCTCTCCGATCCGGTGGCGGAGGCGCCGCCGGCGCCGTGGGTGCCGGTGTCGCGCACGCGCTGGCTCCTGCCGGTCACCGTGTCGTTGGCCGAGCTCGTCGAGGGAGCCGGCGACGCCACCGCACCGTGCCCTGCGCTCGTGACGCTCGGGCGCACCGACGACGGTGTCACCGTCCACCTCGACCTCGAGGCTGTGGGGCTCCTCGTGCTGGTGGGCGAGCGGGTCGACCTCGTCGGACGGGCGATGGTCGCGACGTTGGCCGTGTCACCTGTGGCCGACGTCGTGAGGGTGGTCACCTCGGGCGTGGCGGTCCCCGACACCCTCGACACCGACCGGGTGGAGCTCGTCGACGACGCCGACGCTGCGTTCGAGGCCCTGGCGTCGCTGTCGGCGCCGGTGCGAGCGGCGCTCGACCGGAACCGGGTCGGGTCCACCTTCGCGCTGCGGGCCGGGCGTCCGGAGGAACCGTGGGAGCCTGCCGTCGGGGTCGTCCTCGCGTCGGCGGGCGACCCTGCGGTCGCTCACGCGGCCGACCTCGCCGGTCTGGGGGGCCGGGGCGTCGCCCTGGTCACCGACGCGGCAATCGATGCCCGCTGGCAGCTGCGCGCCGACGGTGACTCCTGGGTGCTCGACCCGCTCGGCCTGCGCATCACCCCCGCCGGCCTCGCCGCCGACGAGCTGGCCGCCTTCGGGTCGCTGCTCCACGAGGTCGCGCAGCCGCCCGTCGAGTCGGCCAGCGTCGTCGTGGCGCGGGCACCGTTCGTCGAGCCCGACTGGCGGCTCATGGTGCGGCTCCTCGGCACCGTCGACGTCGTCGACCGAGACGGTGTGGCGGTGGCCTTCGATCGCTCGAAGGCCCTCGAGCTGGTTGCGTGGCTCGCCCTGCACCGCGACGCGCCGACACGCTCGGCCGCCCGGGGCGCGCTGTGGGGAACCGACGTCCGCGACGCCACCTTCGCCAACGTCGTGTCCGATGCCCGCCGCTCGATGGCACGGCTCGTCGCCCCGGCCGAGGGGGAGGAGTGGCTCGGGCGCACCCAGGCCGACCGGTTGCCCCTTCACGAGCTCGTCGTCACCGACGTCGATCTGCTGCGGGCCCGTTACGAGCGTGCACGCGGCGCCGACGACGCCGAAGCCATCGCGCTGCTGCGGCCCGGCGTCGCGCTCGTGCGCGACCAGCCCTTCACCGGCACGTCGTTCTGCTGGCCCGACACCGAGGCCGTGCCCACCGAGCTCGTCATCCTCGGCACGTCCGCCAGTGCCGAGCTCGCTCGCCGCTGCCTCGCCACCGCCGACATCGACGGGGCCTTCTGGGCGACGGCCCAAGGGCTGAAGGTGCTTCCGGGTCACGAGGAGCTCGTGTGCCTGCGCATGGAGGCCCACGCCGCCCGTGGCGACCTCCGAGGTGTCGTAGCCGAGTTCGAGGGCTACGAGCGGTCGGTGCTGGCCGACCACTGGGGTGACGGCCTCGTCGCCCCGAAGGTCGCCGCCACCCGGGCCCGCCTCCTCGGCGGGTGATGCATCGCGTCTCCTTGTGCTCAACGCATGGCTCAGCAGCTCGTGACCCGCATCGACGACCGGCTCGCCGCCGACCTCGAGGCCGAACGTCGCCGCCGGGTCGGCGAGGCCATCGTCGGCGGGTACGAGCGGATCCCGCCGACTGATGACGATGCCGCGTGGAGCGACGACGCAACGGTGCGGATGATCGCCGAGGAGCCGTGGTGACACCCCGCCAGCCTGGCCGACTGCTGAGTCGACCCGATCGGCCGGTCAGCTGTAGCGGTCGAGGATGCTCGTCTCGGCCAGGCGGCTGAGGCCGTCCTTGATGGCTCGGGCGCGGATGTCGCCCACGCCGTCGACGTCGATGAGGTCGGGGACGGTGGCCCGCATGATCTTCTGGAGGCTGCCGAACCGCTCGACCACGTGGTCGATGACGGGGTCGGGCAGCCGTGGCACCTTGGCCAGCAGGCGGAAGCCCCGGGGCTGTAGCGGCTTGTCGAGGTCGGGGCCACCGGGCAGCCGGAGCGTGGTGGCCACGGTGCGCAGGTCGAGCAGCTCGTCGGTGTCGAGGTCGGCGAGGGCCTCGAGCGCGTGGTCGACGGTCCAGGCGTCGTCGCGACCGAGGTAGTCCTGCATCACGTGGTGGCGGTCGTCCTCGCTGTCGCCCATGAGCTCGTCGAGCTGGAGGCGGATGAGGCGGGCGTCGACGCCGAGCTCCACCACGTAGCTCTCCACCTCCACGGCGATGCGCCGCACCATCTCGTTGCGCTGCAGCATCGTGGCGACGTCGCGCAGGGTCACGACGTCCTCCACCTCGAGGGCCGACAGCGAGCTGGCCATGTCGTCGAGGCGGGTGCGGTAGCGCTCGAGCGTCTGCAGCGCCTGGTTGGCCCGGTTGAGGAGGCGGGGGATGTCCTCGAGCACGTGCTTCACGTTGCCGACGTAGACGGCGATGACGCCCATCTCCTCGCTCACCGAGATGACCGGCACGTCGATGCTGCGAGCGACGCGCTCGGCGGTGCGGTGGCGGGTGCCGGTCTCGCTGGTCGGCACGTTGGGGTTCGGCACCAGGTGGACGTTGGCTCGGGCGATCCGGCTGGCGTCGGGAGCGAGGATGATGGCGCCGTCCATCTTGCACAGTTCGCCCAGGCGCTGGGGCGTGAACTGGGCGTCGAGCAGGAAGCCGCCCGAGCAGATGTTCAGCACGTCGGGCCCGTCGCCCAGCACCACGAGCGCGCCCATGTGGGCCTTGACGACGCGGTCGAGCCCGTCGCGCAGGGGCTGCCCCGGTGCCACGGACGCCAGCGCCGACCGGAGGGTGACGCTTCGCCGGGCAACCACGGCCGGAGTGTACGACGCGGCCGCCCCCAGGGACACGCTCACGGTCGCACCCCGCCCGCTCCTGGGGCTCGGAAGGCGGCCGCGGGCGCGAGCGCGTTCCGTGAACGGTCGACGTGGCATCGACGGTGACGCTTGCCCAGGTGGGCAGGCCCATCGGCGCACGCGCGGCAGCATCGGCCACACCTCTCGCCTGCCGCGACCACGACGCGTGATCCTGCCGAGGCGGCGTGGGCCGTCCACCGAGAGGCACGCTGCGATCGCCGGCCGCAATGCGCGCACGCGGCGGGGAGCGAGTGGTGTGACCGTCCGATGGTTCATCGACATCGGTGACCCGGTCTCGGCCGGCCCGTCGTCCGCCGATGCCTTGCTCGCGGCGGGGGGCTTCGGTAGACCCGACCGGTGCCGCGCCGCCTGCTCACCCTGCTCGTCGTGGGCGTGGCGTTGTTGGCCGGGTGCCGGCTCGACGTGACCGTCGGTGTGGTGATGGGGCCCGATGGGTCCGGCGTCGTCAGCGTCACCGCCGCGCCCGACGGCGAGCTGCTGGCCGAGCAGCCCACGCTGTGGGACGAGCTCGCCCTCGACGACGCCGTGGCGGCTGGCTGGACCGTCACCGGTCCGGAGCCCGACGACGTGCTGGTGCTGTCGAAGCCGTTCCGCACACCCCAGGAGGGCAACCGGATCCTGGCCGAGCTCAACAGCGACCAGGGTCCCCTGCGTGACCTCCTGCTCACCCGGTCGAGCGAGTTCGCCCGGGTCACGTCGGGTTTCTCAGGTCGCGTGCTGCTCGAGGGCGGCCTCGAGGCGTTCGCCGACCCGGAGCTGGTGGCGGCGCTGGGCGGCGTGCCACTGGCCGACCTCGTCACGGTGCCGCTCGACGAGGCGCTCGGACTGACGGTCTCGGTCTCGTTGCCGGGTGAGCCCGTCGACGGCAGTGTCGGTGCCACCGACGGCTCGACCACGTCGTGGACGTGGGCGGCCTCGGTAGCCGAGGGCGTCGAGACCACGATGGCCGCCACCGCCGTGCTGACCGACGACGCCGCTCTCGACGCCCGCCGCACGAGCCGGATCGCCTGGGTCCTCGCCGGCGCCTGGCTGGTCGCTGCGGCCGCCGGCGGCATCTGGTGGCTCCGCCGCCGCCCCTGATCCCGCCTCCGGTCACGGCCCCGGTCACTGTGGTACGCCGTGAGCAGATCGCCCACGTCACGCCACAGTGAACCCACGCCGCGATGACTGTGGTGTGAGGTCGCCTCTACGCCCACCTGCCACCACCGTCATGGCGACAGGGAATCTCGGCCGCTCGGACGGGCACGGGCCGCGCGCCCCGTGCGTAGGGTGCGACGGCGATGGCCAAGCTGCGCACCGTCCACCGCTGCACCGAGTGCGGCGCGTCCCATCCCAAGTGGGCCGGGCGCTGCCCGTCGTGCAGCGCGTGGAACAGCCTGGTCGAGGAGGTCGAGGAGACCCGGGCGGCCTCGACGCTGGCGTCGATCGCCGGCGCGGCCCCGGCGGTGCCGATCACCGAGGTCGACGCCACCGACGGCACGCCGGTGGCGACGGGCATCGGCGAGCTCGACCGGGTCCTCGGCGGGGGCCTCGTCCCGGGGTCGGTCACCGTGCTCGGCGGCGAGCCCGGCATCGGCAAGAGCACGCTCCTGCTCGACGTGGCGGCCCGGCGGGCATCGCTCGGGGCGAGCGTGCTCTACGTGACGGGTGAGGAGAGCCCGGCCCAGGTGCGGGGCCGGGCCGAGCGCCTCGGCGCCTTGCGGCCCAACCTCTACCTCCAGGCCGAGACGGTGCTGCCCGGGGTGCTGGCCACCATCGAGTCGCTGCGGCCCGAGCTGGTGGTGGTCGACTCGATCCAGACGATGTCCGACCCCGACATCGGGTCGGCGCCCGGCTCGGTGGTGCAGGTGCGCGAGTGCGCCCACCGCCTCGTGCGGGAGGCCAAGGAGCGGGGCACCACCGTGGTGCTCGTCGGCCACGTCACCAAGGAGGGCGGCCTGGCGGGGCCCCGGCTGCTCGAGCACGTCGTCGACACGGTCTTGTCGTTCGAGGGCGAGCGCCACCACGCCCTGCGGCTGCTGCGGGCGGTGAAGCACCGCTTCGGTGCCACCACCGAGCTCGGCCTGTTCGAGATGCTCGAAGACGGCCTGGCGGCGGTGGCCGACCCGAGCGGGTTGTTCCTGGCCGACCGGCGCAAGGGCGTGCCAGGGTCGGCGGTGGTCCCCCTGGTGGAGGGCCAGCGCCCGCTCCTGGTGGAGGTGCAGGCCCTCGTGGCCAAGAGCGATCTCCCCAACCCCCGCCGCAGCGCTCAGGGCCTCGACCACGCGCGGCTCGGGATGCTGCTGGCCGTGCTGGCGCAGCGGGTCGGCTTCAACGCCGGCGGTGGCGACGTCTACGTGAGCACCGTCGGCGGCGTACGCCTCGGCGAGCACGGCGCCGACCTCGCCGTGTGCCTGGCGTTGGTCTCGGCCATCACCCGGCGCCCGGTGCCCGACGACCTCGTCGCCTGTGGTGAGGTCGGCCTCGGTGGCGAGCTGCGCCAAGCCAGCCAGATCCAGCGCCGCCTCGCCGAAGCGGCCCGGCTCGGGTTCACACGAGCGATCGTGCCGATGAGCGCACCCAACGGTGTGCCCGGCATCAGCGTGCTGCGGGCCGCGGGTCTGAGCGACGCCCTCGGCCTCGCCGACCTCCTCAGCACCGACCGCTTCGACTGACGGCACCGCCGCGGGCAACCGGGGTGGGACTGTGCTGGTGGGTGGGCGCCTGGCTCACGTGATGCCACGGTTCCTGTGCCTGGGCGCGACGAAGGCCCGCCCCGGTGTCCCGGGACGGGCCCTCGTTGGGAGCGCCCTCGCTAGGAGGCTGCGGTGCGCCGCCGGCTGGAGGCCAGCAGCAGGAACCCGGCGCCGAGCATCAGCATGGCGAGCCCGGCGAGGCGCAGGCCGTTACCGGTCCGAGGCAGCTCGATCGGCAGCTCGACGGCAGGCAGGAGCACCTTGATGCTGGCGTCGTCGCTGTTGTTCACCAGCGTCGTCTCGGTCTGGTCGGTCGTGGCGGCGACCACGTTCTTGATCACCGTGCCGCCGGGGACGCTGCCCACGGTGGCGCTGATCTTGAACTCGGCCTTCTCGTCGAAGGCGAAGGTCGCCTTGGTGCAGGTCACCTTCTGGCCCGTCACCGTGCAGGTCCAGCCGGCGGGGGCCGACACGACCTTCGGGTTGCTGAGCTGGGCCGGGAAGTCGTCGGTGACGACCACGTTGGTCATGGTGCCGCTGGTGACGGCGGCGGTGACCACGAGGGTGTAGGTGACGGTGTCACCGGCCTTCACCTCGGCCTTGTCGACGCTCTTGGTGATGCCCAGGTCGAAGGTCGGGGTCAGCGGCACCTCCACCGGCGGAGGCGGAGGCGGAGGCGGAGGCGGAGGCGGAGGCGGAGGCGGAGGCGGAGGCGGATAGCAGGTGACCGTATTGGTCACCGTGATGGTCGCATTCTCGGTGACCGTGAGGTGGACGAGACCTCCGTCGGTATCTCCGTCGGTCGGCTGGATGCCGTCGGGCTCCTCACCGTCGTAGGCCGCCTCGATATCGTCGCCCGGCTCGATGCGGTAGCCCGGCGTCGAAGAGCACCCGTCCGGGACGTCGACCACTTCGCTCACCGCGATATCTGTTCCCTCCTCGACCTCAACCGTGGTCGAGGTCTCTGTCGGCGACACGAACGAGGCCAGCTCGTCATCGCCTGCATCGATCGTGAGCGTCGCTGAGTAGTCGTCGGTCCCGTCAACCTCCCAGACCTTCTGCACCGTCACGGTGTAGGTCACCGGAGGCGGAGGAGGAGGAGGAGTGCAGGTGACCGTGTTCAGCACCGTCACCGACGTCGAGGCTTCCAGACCGTCCAGGGACTTCGGCGCGTCGGACCGGACGGTGCAGTTCTGCGGGACGCTGGCGCTCTCCTCGGTGATGGTGACGTTGGAGCCGTAGGGCACCGTGACCGTGGTGGAGGACTCGGTCGGCGAGGTGAAGCGGGCGACTTCCTCGTTGCCGGCCTTGATCACGATGTCGGCGGAGTAGCTCTGCAGGCCGTCGACACCGGTCCAGGACTTGGTGACGGTCACCGTAGGATCTTCCGGTTGCGGCTTGGGCTGGTAGCAGACGGTCCAGTGGCTGACAGCCGGCGTGACCTGCTTCTCCGGATCGTTGGGTCCGGTCAGCGGGGAAATCAGCTGGCTGTCCTGCGTCAGCGCAAGAGCAGCGGCTGGCGTGCGGTAGTCGTACCGGTGGCTGTCGTCGCCACCCTTGACGAAGACGACCGCCACGTCGTACTGGCCGGCCTCGGCCCAGCTGAGAACCTGGCTGTTTACCGTCACCGAGATGCCGGTGTCGGCGATCACGTACGGGTTGGGTGTCTGCGGTTGATTGACCTTCAGACCGGTCGTGCCAGCAGGGCAGTCTGCCTCCGTCGTGTTGCCAATGATGAACGTGGGCACGATCCCCGCGCTCGACGTCCCGTACGCCACCACTGCGCCGGCCGGCGCGGCGGTGAAAGCGAGGGTGCCCGTGAGGGCGAGGCTGGCTCCGAGTGACGCCACGGTGAGTCGCCGTCGGCGGCTTCTGGCGACGAAGTCACGGATAGTCATCGTGAATCTCCTTTGAACGCTCCCAGTGGTCACCTTAGGGGGTGCGCGGCCTTCTGACCAGGGCGCGAGGGTGATTTGGTCCGAAAGGACTAGCACGAATGGGCAGGTCAAGGCCCTGCGCGGTCACACGACCGCGGAGAGCGCAGATCGTGGTGGCGCCTCCCCTGAACGGGGGAGGGACCCGGCAGAACGCGCCCCGACCCCGGACGCGAGAGCGGCCCGCCCCGGAGGGCGGGCCGCCACGCAAGGTGGTTGATCGGCGACGGCTACTCGGTGGGGCCCGTCTCGGCCAGCTCCGGGGTGGCCGGCGGCACGAAGCCCTCCACCGTGCGGAACACGATGCGCCGGTCGTTGGGCTTGTCCGGGTCGGGCTCGACGTCGACCACCACGATCTCGCCGGCGTGGAACTGCTTGTGGAGGATGTTCTCGCTGAGCTTGTCCTCCACCAGCCGCTGGATGGCCCGGCGCAGCGGGCGGGCGCCCAGCGTGGGGTCGTAGCCCCGGTCGGCCAGGAACAGCTTGGCGTCGTGGGTGACCTCGATGCCGAGCCCCTGGCTCTCGAGCTGGACGGCGACCCGCTTGATCATCAGGTCGACGATCTGGGTCACCTCCTGCTTCGACAGCTCGTGGAAGACGATCACCTCGTCGATGCGGTTCAGGAACTCCGGCCGGAAGTGCGACTTCAGGGCGTCGCTGACCTTCTCCTTCATCCGCTCGTAGGTGACGGCCTCGTCGGACTTCGTGAAGCCGACGTTGGCCTTGCGCAGGTCCTGCGTGCCGAGGTTCGACGTCATGATCAGCACGGTGTTGCGGAAGTCGACCGAGCGGCCCTGGCTGTCGGTGAGGCGGCCCTCCTCGAGGATCTGCAGCAGCGTGTTGAACACGTCGGGGTGGGCCTTTTCGATCTCGTCGAACAGCACCACGCTGAACGGCTTGCGCCGCACGGCCTCGGTGAGCTGGCCGCCCTCCTCGTAGCCCACGTAGCCGGGGGGCGAGCCCACCAGGCGGCTGACCGTGTGCTTCTCCATGTACTCGCTCATGTCGAGCGAGATGAGGGCGTCGTCGTCGCCGAAGAGGAACTCGGCCAGCGTCTTGGCCAGCTCGGTCTTGCCCACGCCCGAGGGCCCGAGGAAGATGAACGACCCCGACGGCCGCTTCGGGTCCTTGAGGCCGGCCCGGGTGCGCCGGATGGCCTGGCTGACGGCCCGGATGGCGTCCTCCTGGCCGATGACGCGCTTGTGGAGCTCGTCTTCCATACGCAGGAGCTTCTGGGTCTCTTCCTCAGTGAGCTTGTAGACGGGGATGCCCGTCCAGATCGACAGCACCTCAGCGATGGCCTCCTCGTCGACCTCGTCGAACAGGTCGACGCCGGAGGCCTTGATCTCGGCCTCCTTGCGGGCCTTCTCCTCGAGCAGGCTCTTTTCCTGGTCGCGCAGGCGGCCGGCCTCCTCGAAGCGCTGCGACTCGACGGCCTCCTTCTTCTGCTGCTGGACCTGGGCGATCTGGTTCTCGAGCTCCTTGAAGTCGGGCGGCGTCTGCATGCGCTTGATGCGCAGGCGGCTGCCGGCTTCGTCGATGAGATCGATCGCCTTGTCGGGCAGGTGGCGGTCGGAGATGTAGCGGTCGGCCAGGTTGGCCGCCGCCACCAGGGCCTGGTCGGTGATCGTGACCCGGTGGTGGGCCTCGTAGCGGTCGCGCAGGCCCTTGAGGATCTCGATGGTGTGGGCCACCGTCGGCTCGTCGACCTTCACCGGCTGGAAGCGCCGCTCGAGGGCGGCGTCCTTCTCGAGGTGCTTGCGGTACTCGTCGAGCGTGGTGGCGCCGATCGTCTGCAGCTCGCCGCGGGCCAGCATGGGCTTGAGGATGCTGGCGGCGTCGATGGCGCCCTCGGCGGCGCCGGCCCCGACGAGGGTGTGGATCTCGTCGATGAACAAGATGATGTCGCCGCGGGTGCGGATCTCCTTGAGCACCTTCTTCAGGCGCTCCTCGAAGTCGCCCCGGTAGCGCGACCCGGCCACGAGGGCGCCGAGGTCGAGGGTGTAGAGCTGCTTGCCCTTCAGCGTGTCGGGCACGTCGTTGCCGGTGATCTTCTGGGCCAGGCCCTCGACGATGGCGGTCTTGCCGACGCCGGGCTCGCCGATGAGCACCGGGTTGTTCTTCGTGCGGCGTGACAGCACCTGCATCACCCGCTCGAGCTCGCGGGCCCGCCCGATGACCGGGTCGAGCTTCTTCTCGCGGGCGAGCTGGGTGAGGTTGCGGCCGAACTGGTCGAGCACGAGGCTGCCCTGGCCGCCTCCCGACTCGGAGGTGGACGACGCGCCGGACGGCGCCGCGCCGGCTCCGGCTGCTGCCCCCTCGGGCTTCCCGGCACCCTGCGGGCCCTGGTAGCCCGAGAGCAGCTGAATGACCTGCTGGCGGACCCGGCTCAGGTCGGCCCCCAGCTTCACCAGCACCTGCGCAGCCACGCCCTCGCCCTCGCGGATGAGGCCGAGGAGGATGTGCTCGGTGCCGATGTAGTTGTGGCCGAGCTGCAGTGCCTCGCGCAGCGACAGCTCGAGCACCTTCTTCGCGCGTGGCGTGAAGGGGATGTGCCCCGACGGCGACGAGCCGCCCTGGCCGATGATCTCCTCGACCTGGCTGCGGACCGCTTCGAGGCTGATCCCGAGGCTCTCCAGCGCCTTGGCGGCGACGCCCTCGCCCTCGTGGATGAGGCCGAGGAGGATGTGCTCGGTGCCGATGTAGTTGTGGTGGAGGAGGCGTGCTTCCTCCTGGGCCAGGACGACCACTCTGCGGGCCCGGTCGGTGAACCGTTCGAACAAGGCGTCCGCCTTTGCAGGGACGGGGGTGGAGTGCTGGGAGTCTACGCCCGGGGTCCTCGGAGCGGCGCGTCGACCTCACACCGGGCGGACTCGTCGCTGCGCCGGGTCGATGGCCTAGCCTTTTCTCCGATGGCGTCCCCGTCGCCCGTGCTGGCGCTCCCGACGATGGCAGCTGACCTCCAGCGGGTGGAGGCGACGCTGCGTGACGCCGTGCGCACGTCCGACGACTACCTCACCGAGATCGCCAGCCACCTCATCTTGGCCGGGGGCAAGCGCTTGCGCCCGGTGCTGGCCGTGGCCGCCGCCCTCACCGCCCACGAGCAGGCCTCCGACGACGTGGTGCGGGGCGGCGTGTCGGTGGAGCTCGTCCACATCGGGTCGCTCTACCACGACGACGTGATGGACGAGGCCGAGCTGCGCCGGGGCCAGGTGAGCGTGAACGCCCGCTGGGGGAACCTCAAGGCCATCCTGGCCGGCGACTTCCTCCTCGCTCGCGCCTCGGAGATCGCCGCATCGCTCGGCACCGAGGTGGCCGGCTTGCTGGCCCACACCATCGGGCGGCTCTGCCACGGCCAGATCGGCGAGCTGCGCACCACCTTCGACGCCTCCCGCACCCAGGACGCCTACCTCGAGTCGATCACCGGCAAGACGGCCTCGCTGTTCGCGTCGGCCTGCCGGATCGGCGGGATCGTGGGGGGCCTCGACCGCAGCGCCGTCGACGCCCTCACCACCTACGGCGAGGCCTACGGGATGGTCTTCCA
>Ga0209594_1000064_pt1 | contig 85845 bp, 62 predicted proteins | sample AshMeaCrysSpring_FD_184126 | JGI IMG/M metagenome (GOLD analysis project Ga0209594, IMG submission 184126) | Groundwater microbial communities from Big Spring, Nevada to study Microbial Dark Matter (Phase II) - Ash Meadows Crystal Spring... | ecosystem: Environmental > Aquatic > Deep subsurface...
TAGAAGAGGTACTGCTGGCTCGGTTAAAAGTTTTAATGAAGCAACCAGAATTTATTCATGGGTTAACTTGTTTCCATTGGTGGCCTAGAATCCCATCTTACGAAAACTGATCAACCGGATTTGATATAAAATTGTCGGGCGCTCAACCCTAAGCTGGCAACAACTGCAAGAAATGGCAGCCGACCCTTTAATTACTATTGCCTCTCATAGCATCAGTCATCCCAAAGATTTAACCCAGTTATCGGATGGAAAAATGCAACAGGAAATTGTAGAATCTAAGCGCATTTTAGAGAAAAAATTAGGCATTCCCATTCAATATTTTACCTATCCAGAAGGTCACTATGATGAGCGGGTTAGTGCTTGGGTAAAAGCCGCTGGATATCAAGCTGCTTTCACGATGGATAATCAGGAAAATCGTTTGAGTAATGCTTCAAAAAGTTTGCTGGCAATTGACCGTTTTGGTCAATCCAGTCTTGAGACAGCCGTCACCCAAGCTTGGGGAGGACCTCAAGGGCAACAATGGAAACTTGGCTTTGATTTCAATGCTCCCATCACCAAATATACTGTTAACTTTGAGACAACTCCATTAATATTAATTTCTGGCGGAAAACCGATGACAATTCATGCTGAAACCCGGAGCCAGGTTCAAGAGATTTTAGCAGAAACCAATTTAGCCAAAACACAGATTATGGCGGGCGTTGACGGCGGTTTCTTTTCCATGAAATATCTGGATTCTAATCACATGATTGGCCCGGTTTTAGGTCAAAATACAGGACAATTTATCCCAGGTAATGACAGTGAAAATCAGAAGTTAAAAAATCGTCCTTTGGTGTTAATTAGCTCAGATGAAGTTCGATTTGTTCCATTTAATCCTCAACAACATAACAATTTGAAAGGCATCCAAGCTGAGATGACTAATGTTACAGATGCTTTTGTGGCAGCAGCATTTTTAGTGAGGAATGCTCAACCTCAACCGGATGAAAGTTTTGGTGATTTATTTGATTTTAATGCTTCCCGTCACCGAGCCTTTTGGGGAATTGATTTGAGTGGTCGTCCGGTAATTGGTGTTTCCTATCAACGGGTTGGCTCAGTGTTACTCGGTGAAATGTTAGCACAGCTTGGGTTTCGAGAGGCTGTGATGCTGGACTCAGGGGCTAGTACTGCTTTGGTGTATCAAGGGGAATCTCTAGTCAGATATGTTCCCCGGCCTGTTCCTCACGTGGTGGCTTTAGCTAAACCTCAATCATCTTCCAATTTGACCTGTACTGTTGCTCAGAACCAGCAGTAAAGTAAGGGGTAGAAATAGAATTGTGACGGTAATATCGGCTTGTATACATGTCAAAATGTCTGGCGAAATTATTTATCAGTATAATGCCCTGCAGCGATTTCTTCTGCTAATCCAAAAGACAAGGTCATTCCAGCTCCTCCTAACCCATTAATAATGCTAACTTCAGGTTCAGGATGTAAAACTAACTCTGTTTTTTGAGGAATTTTAGCATAAATACCATGCCAAGTTTCAGCAATTTCTAAAGCAGGAACATCAGCGAAAGTTTGCAGGTAATTGAGAATATATTGATTGAGTTCTACCTTGTCAAAAGGATCTGGATTTAATCCATACTCATGAGTATCTCCAATAATTAATTCTCCCAATCCATTTTGTGACATCATCACATGAATTCCCCACTGAGGAAAATGAGGAGTTTCTTTGGCAATTCGTTCTCTTAAGTGAGGTAAAGAAGGACACTGAGCAAAGGAATAATAATGGGTTAAGGTTAGTCCTCCACATAAAGCCGGTCCTAATTTCCATTGATGGGGTTGGGCAATGGTTCGCATCATTTGCAATTTCACTTTTGTAATATCTATCTTGGCAAAAACTTCCGGATACAAGGTTTCAAAATCTGCCCCACTACAAACGATAATTTTATTCCCCTGCCAAACTTTTCCACCAGCAATTAACTTAGGAGAAGAAATCTCAGTAACAACAGTCTCAAATTGAAAATTAATATTGTAAGCTGTGGCTAAATACTGAGGTATTTTTTGGATAGCTTCTCTGGGGTCAACAATCACTTCTGTTGAACTCCATAATGCCCCTAATAATCCGTTAAAGTTAACAGCTTGACTTTTATCATTGACTTGCTGAGGCGTTAATAACTGAGTGCTATTCTGACTATCTTGCCGAGAAGCAATATATTCTTCAATTACAGCTAATTCATCTTGATGATAAACGAGGTGTAACGAACCATCTTGTGAGGCATAAAAGTCAGCTTTTTTAGCTAAATTCAACCAAATTTCTCTTGATTTTAAAGCCCGATTATAGAGTTTGCCTTCTGGCTGTCCAATCGGCCACACCATACCAAAGTTGCGAATGGATGCGCCAACAGCCTGAGGATTTCGTTCAAAAACAACAACTTTTAATCCTCTTTTTCCATAGGCTAAAGCTGTTGCAATTCCAACAATTCCCGCACCAACAATTAAAACATCTGCAACATAATCTTGAGCCATTTTATTTTACTCCTTACTAAGGTTTAATCAATTGACAATTGCTCAATTACAGATTTTAAATCGATTAACGAATCTAATAATCCATCCTGTTCACAGGATTCTAGCTGGGCGTGAGTATGGGTTCCGTTTGTTACGCCTAAAGATAACAAACAGTTGGCATTTTTTCCAGAAGCCAAATCTGAAGGTGTATCTCCAATATAAATAACAGTTTGAGGATTAATTACTCCTAAACGATACATAGCTTTTTGAATCATAAAAGGAGCCGGTCGCCCCTCCTGATGATAAATTTCTGAGGGCGTTATAGAAGCTTGAATAATACTTTCTTCTCCTCCAATATAGTCTGAATTTAATCCGGTATCCCATCCTAAGCGGTTGAGGATAATATCAGTAACTTCTCGATAAAACCCTGTATTTAAAGCAATTTTAATACCTTGAGATTTTAACCAAGAGAATATCTCCAGGCATCCTGCTGTTGGGGAAACCGTTTCAGTTCGATAATAATGTTCTAAAACAGAGCGAAACTGGGCAAAGCTCTCATCCACTTTTTTTTGATAAGTGGGATCATTTGCTCCAATTTGATGTTGCCAAAGGGTTTCAAAAACCAACTTTTTTGACCAACCCATCATCGGGTTGCAGGTTTTTTTATCGGCGTGTAATCCAGTGTTTTTTGCGGCTTCTAAAAAACAATATAAAACCTCGTCATTGTCTTTCACCGTTGTCCCTGCCATGTCAAAAACAACTAACTGTATCTTTTTCATCAGATCATTGCCTATATGATTCAATTGAGTTGAATAACTGAGTATTATACTTTAATAATGATTTTTGATGGAAGTCCACAAAATTTAATCTTTTTAACACCTTGATTTTTTAAACTTAGCTTAACTCTTAATTAAGATAATTTTAATTGTAATTTTAGATATTTAAATCTACAATCTCCGCAGATATTGATCTACTCTATGATCATAACATGAGTTGATAATGAGAAAACAGCTTCGTCGTTTTATTACTAATTTTATCTGTGCTTTGCTGGTTGTGGCTTTGGTTGCATCTTGTACAACTTCAAGTAATCAAACCAGTACAACATCTGGAAACGCCGAGAGCATTACTGTGTACACAGCCTTAGAAGATGATCAAATCGGGACTTATCTCGAATCTTTTAAACAGGCTCATCCAGAGATTCAAGTTAATATTGTTCGAGATTCTACAGGCATTGTTACAGCCAAATTATTAGCAGAAAAAGACAATCCTCAGGCTGATGTGGTGTGGGGATTGGCAGCATCCAGTTTGTTGGTTGCTGACCAACAAGGTTTATTAGAACCCTATGCTCCTCAAGGATTAGAAAATGTTAGGGCAGACTTTCGAGATCCTCAAAATCCTCCCCATTGGGTCGGAATTGATGCTTGGGAATCCGCTTTTTGTGTAAATACTGTTGAAAGCAAAAAAGAAAATTTACCCATTCCAACATCTTGGGAAGACTTAACGAAGTCGGTTTATCAAGGCAAAATTACCATGTCTAATCCGGCTTCGTCAGGGACGGGTTATCTATCAGTTGCCGCTATTCTTCAAAGTAAAGGAGAACAGGAAGGATGGAAATATTTAGATGCACTTCATCAAAACATTGCCCAATATACCCACTCTGGTTCTAAACCTTGTAAAATGGCAGGAACTGGGGAATATCCCATCGGTATTTCCTTCGGTTATCGAGCAGTTAAACAAAAAAATGCGGGTGAACCGATTCAACCCGTTTTTCCAAAAGAAGGTTCAGGGTGGGATATTGAGGCGAATGCTTTAGTAAAAAAAGCTGAAATTAAGCCAGCAGCCAAAACCTTTTTAGATTGGGCAATTACCCCAGAGATTTCAAAACAGTATGCTGAAAATTTCCCATTAACGGCAGTTCCAACAGATGTTCCGATTCCTGAAGGATTCCCTGCTGATCCTTTTGCCCAACTGATTAAAAATGATTTCCAATGGATGGCACAGAATCGTGAAGCTATCTTAGCCGAATGGACGAAACGGTACGACAGTAAATCTGAACCTAAATCCTAACTTATTCATCCGTTAACTCAGGTAGTTTTAAACTATCTGGGTTGACTTTTATTAAGGTCAAGATCATGTCTCACTCTTCTGAAGATATTGTAATAAAATCCAACAACATTCAGCAATCTACTTCACCTCAGGAACAATCCGTTGCTCAAGACAGACAACTAACTCAACCCTATCTCCAGGTTGAGAATGTCAACAAAGTCTTTGGTCAATATGTTGCTTTAAAAGAAATTTACTTAGATGTTTATCCTGGAGAATTTGTTTGTTTATTGGGGCCGAGTGGTTGTGGCAAAACAACCTTATTACGAATTATTTGTGGCTTAGAACAGCAGACATCAGGACGAGTTTTTCAAGCCGGTCAAGATGTATCAAACTTGCCCGCATCTAAGCGGGACTTTGGCATTGTTTTTCAGTCCTACGCCCTTTTTCCTAACTTAACTGCGGCACAAAATATTGCCTATGGCTTAGAAAATGCCAAACAACCAAAAGACCAAATTCAGCAACGAGTCCAGGAATTATTAGATCTGGTTGGACTAGAGGGATTAGAGAAAAAATACCCCGCCCAAATGTCTGGTGGACAACAACAAAGGGTTGCATTAGCGAGGGCATTGGCTTTATCTCCCGGCTTATTATTGTTAGATGAACCCTTATCCGCTTTAGATGCGAAAGTAAGGGTTAAATTACGTTTAGAAATTACTCAACTCCAAAAACGTTTAGGAATTACCACTGTGATGGTCACCCATGATCAAGCAGAAGCTTTGGCAATGGCAGATCGGGTAGTAGTAATGAATAAAGGATATATTGCTCAAGTGGGAACGCCCCATGCCATCTATCAATATCCTCAAAGTCCTTTTGTGGCTAATTTTATTGGAGTGATGAACTTTCTAGACGGGTTTGTCTCTGCTCAATCTGAAGTTTGTTGTGGGAATTTAACCTTTCATGTTCCCCATAATCAACTATCTTTGGATCAGAAAGCAAAACTGGCTATTCGTCCAGAAGATATTCGTTTACTGATTAATCAGTCGGTTCAAGGATTAGAAAATATTGTCACGGCACAGGTTGAAGACATTGAATTTTTAGGTTCAGTTTATCAGTTAACGTTAACACCCTTAGGAGATGCTAAGGAAAATTTAATTGTTGAAATTCATGCAGATCAAGCCCGTCAATTAGACTTAGATTCTCTGCAATCAGTTCATCTTTATTTTCCACCTGAACAAATTCAAGTGTTTTCTGCTTAAATGTTTTTTATCGGTTTGATAATATGACAGCAACCTCTAATCGTCCTTCTATTTCTTCCTCTAGGATTAAGCCAGTCACCACTACCGAAGATTGGATCATGCGGGAACTGCTTTTATTGGGGACTTTATGGCTCTTATTTGGAGTCGTTTTTCCACTTTATCCCATGATTGCCCGTAGTTTTTATGATAGTCGTGGAAACTGGATTGGACTCGGTAATTATGTTAAATATTTGGCAACCCCTTCACTGGCGATCTCCTTTTTAAATAGTCTTTATATTGCCATCACCACTGCCGTGATTGCTGTTATCCTTGCTTTCATTTTTGCTTATGGTTTAACTCGAACCGCAATGGGGGGTAAGCAGTTTTTTAAAACCTTAGGAATGTTGCCCATTTATATTCCGCCTCTCGCTTCAGCCATTGGATTGGTTTATTTATTTGGAAATAAAGGATTAGTCACCACAGGATTGTTTAATATTTTACCGGGTTGGGATATTAACCTTTATGGTTCCAATGGAATTATTTTGGGAGAATTATTATATGTTTTTCCCCAAGCGTTAGTGATTTTAATCACCGCTTTAAATTTAACAGATGCTCGTTTGTATGAAGCAGCCCAAGCCTTAAAAACCTCTCCTCTCAAAACTTTTTTAACTGTCACCATTCCCAGTGTAAAATTTGGGTTAATGAGTGCAATTTTTGTCTGTTTTACTTTGGCTTTTACAGATTTCGGTGTCCCCAAAGTCGTTGGGGGAGATTTCAATGTTCTGGCAACGGATATTTATAAGCAAGTGATTGGTCAACAAAACTTTTCCATGGGGGCAACAATTAGTGTTTTTCTCTTGATGCCAACAGTTCTTGCTTTCATCATTGATCGAATTATTCAACGCCGACAAACTGCCCTTGTTAGTGCCAAAGCGGTTCCCCTACAACCTAAACCTAATCCAATTCTAGATAATTTAATGCTAGTGTTTTGCAGTTTGGTTGTTGCAGCCATTTTAATCGTCCTCGGAACCATTATTTTCGCTTCCCTTGTCAGTGTTTGGCCCTATAACTTTGAACTAGGCTTTAAACATTATGATTTTAGTACCGTTGGTGGCGGGGGTTATAATGCTTACTGGAATAGTATTGTAATGGCAGCTTACACAGCAGTTTTAGGTACTGCAATTGTATTTATTGGTGCTTACTTAGTAGAAAAAGGACAGGGATTAAAGTGGTTACGTTCCCTGAACTATTTCCTCTCAACAATTCCTTTAGCTTTACCGGGACTGGTATTGGGTTTAGCCTATGTTTTCTTCTTCAATAATCCCAATAATCCCTTTAATGGCTTGTATGGTACATTGTGGATTTTAGTTATTTGTAATATTATTCACTTTTACACCGTTTGTTTCCTAACAGCAAGCACTGCCTTAAAGCAAATTGACCCTGAATTTGAAGCGGTTTCTGCCTCAATGTCGGTTCCCTTTTATAAAACATTTCGACGAGTCACGGTTCCCTTGTGTTTGCCTGCCATTTTAGAAATTAGTATCTATTATTTTGTTAATGCAATGGTTACAGTTTCAGCCCTGATTTTTCTGTATCCTGCGGATATCCCACTGGCGGCAGTTGCAATTGTGAATATGGATGATGCAGGAGATACAGCCCCAGCAGCCGCAATGTCTACTTTGATTGTATTAACAAGTATTGGGGTTCGCCTAATCTATTGGTTTGGTACAAAAGGATTGCGACAACGAACACAAGCTTGGTTGCAACGGTAAAGTTTAGCTGGAGGATTGAAGAAATCTAAATCTATCTAAATCTAAAATTATAGGAATTTGAAGTTATTTTAAAGTCTTCCTATCCGTCTCCACCCCATTGCTGACAGACTGATTTTAAACTCATAGCAGCATCTCGTTGCATTTCAGGGGAAAAGTAGTAGGAATTATAAAATGATGTTTTATCCCCTAAATCTTGGCGCTGATAGGCTAAATTAATGGCAATGGGTTCCCCTGTAAAACGGCTAATCAAAAGTTGAGGCATTCCCCGATTAGAAATACATTCAACGTAAGCATCACAATAAGGTTTAATTTTTTCAATCATGGCTGTATTGACTAAATGGGGAAATTGACCCAATAGAGTATAAACATTCTCATAAGATTCTGAATAATGGGGTTGACGTTGAGAGAACCAAAATAAGATTTTAGGCACTTTAATATGTTGCAGCAATATCTGAAAATGTTGCACCCAATTCAAACGGGTTTCTGCGATTATCATTTTGACATAATTGAGTTCATATTCTTCTAATATTTTCTGATAAGCAGGTCCTGCCCCTAAATATTGACCATCAGCATTTAGGGTTAACTGTTCAACTCCTTCACTACTCACTAAGGCATTACTTTCACTCCGACCTGACATCACTTGGATAATGGCAAATTTAGCTTGATTAATGTAGTCAAATACACCATGGTGTTTCAAGAAAAAATAAGGCCCTGCCCCCCCATGTCCTAAATTCATAACGGGTAAATTTAGCCATTTTTCTAAAAGTTTAGGATAAGGCTGTTCACAAAAACAACCAAAAGTCTGCGCCGCGCCCAGACAAACAAAATACTGTTGAGAATCTAAAGATTGTGGTTGGGGGCCTCTAAAAGATAATCCTGTTCCGGCTAAGGAATAAATATGATAATCAACAATTTCCCAATCTCGTTGCTGATAATAACTCATCAATAATAATCGCTAAATGAATTCTAGAATAGACTGTGTATGGGTTTGAGTTTGATTCATTACCCACTGCATTAATTCCTGCCATTGGGGAGATTGACTCAACTCATCTACATCAAAATCCTGCTGTAAATGAGCCGAATATTGAGCAAAACTTTCAACCCAATTAATTACAGTTTCCATTGGCATAAAAGGGGAATATTGCCAAGATTTTTTGAGATAATCGACCATTTCTTCAGGAAAATGGGTATAGTACAAATACCACGAACTCCACAATAATGTACTGTAACGAACCCAATCTTCAATAAATTGAATTTCTAACGGAATATTCGGTTGACCAAAAAAACGGTCAAGTACCCAATTAATGGATTGAGCTTGAGATAAACCATCACGCATTGTGTTACGATCATGTTGACGATAGCAAACAGTAGGTTGACGTAACCAGTCCGATTGATAGCCATTGAGAGACAATCGTAGCACCAAATCAACATCCTCTGCATGGGTGAGTCCCGGTTCAAATCCCCCCACTTGTTGGAGATCACTGCGCCGAAACATCAGGGTTCCCATCGTTCCAAAGGGTTTCCACCGCAGCCAAGCTTCCAAATCTAACGTTGGCACTTGTTCCCACGGTTCCACATCCATGAGGGTCTCCCCTTGTTGGTTAACTCGTCGCCAGCCACTTTGAACAATCCCTAACTCAGGGTTTGCTTCAAAAACAGCCAGTTGAACCGCTAATTTATCCGGTAGAAACATATCATCTGCATCTAAAAATGCTACAAATTCACCCTTGGATAACTCAATCCCATGATTGCGGGCTACGGAAACCCCTTGATTTTCTTGATAAACATAACGAATTTGATTTTTGTAGGGTTGGAGGACATGGCGAGTTTGATCTTGGGAACCATCATCAATGACAATAATTTCATAGGCAGAATAAGTTTGATTTAAAATACTCTCAATGGCTTGGACAATATAACGGTCGCAATTATATACTGGAATCACAACACTGACCAGAGGAGTCGTTGAGGAAGTAAGCATTTGTTCATTTAAATGAGAGTATGAATAAACTTTATTATATCTATCATAACTAGGATTAACATAAAAAAATTAAAAATCAAATGACTCTTGATGGATTTTAATTGAATTTTTTAATGATACAATATTTTAATCATAAATAAAGAATAAGTTAAAAAAAGAAAATTTATTTTCATGGACAACAAAAAACTCCGTAAAAAAAAGCGAAAAATTCCTTGGTTTGAGAAGGTCATGACATTGTTAGCGACCTTAAACCTGATTTTGGTTATATTTAATTTAACTTATACCCATTGGCGAGATTTTTATCTTCAGTATTTCCCTCAACTCACTCATATTTATGATCCGATTAAAGGCATTGAACCCCATCGCGATACTCAAAAATACTTAAATACGGTCAATCAGTTACAAAAGCAGGTTGTTCAAACGGGTATTAATTCCACTGAAGTCACTCAAATTTTAGCAAGCTTACAATTCCAAAGTATTGAGATGATCAATACTGATCCATTTGCCGTTGCTGAGAAAAGTGGCACCCTGGAGAAAATAAAAAATCGGATGCGAGATCATATCCCAGCGTCTGAAGATTCAGCGCAAGTTGCATTTAGTAGGTTTTGGAGTCCGGCTTACTTAAATAATCAAGGATTTAATACAGAACTTGCCTGGTTTGATGATGAAATTGCGCCACTGATTGCAAAAAATTATTATCGTAGTATTGGAGAAAACGGGGATTTTGTGAGCTATTTTTGGTGGATTGATCTGCCTTTTATGATCATTTTTATAATAGAATATTTAGCCCGAACTTATTGGATCAGTCGTCGGTTTAAAACATTTACATTTAAGGATGCCATGTTATGGCGTTGGTATGATGTCTTTTTGTTTATTCCGATTTGGCGATGGTTAAGAGTTATTCCTGTTTTAATTCGTTTAGATCAAAATGAATTAGTGGATGTGGAGCGGGTGCGAAATCAAGCAATTCGAGTTGTGTTAGCCAATTTTGCTCAAGAATTAACAGAAGTAGTAATTGTTCAGTCGATTAATCAACTGCAAAATGCGATTCAAAGCGGGGAATTTTCACAGCAATTGCTTGAAAGTTCTCAACGGAAATATATCGATCTTAATAATATTAATGAAATTGAAGTCATCGCAACTCGTGTGGTTCAAGCAGTCGTTTATCATGTAATTCCAAAGCTGCAGCCGAATATTGAAGAATTAATGCAATATAGTTTAGAAGCAACCCTAAAAGAATCCTCCCTTTATCAACAATTTAAAAATATTCCAGGATTACAAAATATTCCGATTAAAATGACGGAGCAATTGGTCAATCAACTCTCACAATTAGCCACCGATAGCCCTCAAAAAGCTTATGAAGCAGTTAAAGAAGCGATGGAAGACCCGGTGGGGACAAAATTATCGAATCGGTTAGTGAGTCGATTTACTCGTTTATTAGGAGAAGAACTGCAACAAGAACAAAGTCTTCAGGAAATTGAATCCCTTTTAGTAGCCTTTTTAGAAGAGTTTAAAATTAACTATGTCCAGAAAGTGGATATCGAACATTATGAAGAAATTCTGGCTGAAACGCAGCAGCTTCGCCGCATGACGGAAGGAAAATCATGATTTGAGAAAATGGGGGGTCGGGTGTGGGGTATAGGAAGTCAGAAGTGTGAAGTCAGAAGTGTGAAGTCAGAAAAGTCTTCTTCCCCCTATTGCTGCCGATTGCCGTAGGCGTAGCCATAGCTGAAAGAAGTATGCTGATCGTCTGTTACCTGTTCCCGCGCGCGTAGCGCTCTAACAAATGACCAATGACCAATGACCAATGACCAATGACTAATAACCAATAACCCATGACGTTTTGTCAATTCTGAGCTAACATTGAGGAAGGGGACGAGTTGTATACAACTCGTCTCTAGCTTCTTGCAGAAAACACTGTTTCATCTGGAAGTGGGTGAAGCCCACTTTTTTTAGTGGCAGCGTTCAGGCTAATCCGTTGCAATTGGGTCAGGTGAGAACGATTTTCTCTCCTCATGGCAGAGATCAAGAGATCATTCAGACTCAATTTTAAGTCAATAACCTGTAACGGCTTCATCTCCACTCAAACTGTTAATTTTAGAACCGATGTCTGTATGGCTCACCCCTTAATTCCTAAAATCCTTGACCTAGCAGCCCCCTTGGCAAAAACGTTAGGGCTTGAAGTGGTTGGGGCAGTATTCTACACAAACCAACGGCCACCTGTGCTGCATATAGAAATACGCAACCCCTATCAAGATACAGGATTAGAAGATTGTGAGCGGATGAGTCGTGCCCTAGAAGAACAACTCGATATAATAGAATTAATTCCGGATGCCTATGTTCTGGAAGTTTCAAGTCCAGGAATTTCTCAATTCCTCAGCAATGAACGAGATTTCATTTCTTTTAAAGGATTTCCGGTTCTGGTCAAAACTTCAGAACCATACAAAGGGCGAACGGAGTGGCAAGGAAAACTCATTCGTCGGGATGAAACAGCCGTTTATCTGAATCAAAAAGGACGACAAGTTACTATTCCTCGTGCCGTAGTGACTCAGGTGCAACTTTGTGAGGGAGAAGAGTAATTTTCTGGGAGAAAACACCCTCTCTATCAAAGTTTGAAAAGGGGGGAAACTGTGAGAATCATCGATTCAAATCTCAACAACAGTGATTTTAAATCGAGATGAGGAAAAACCCTGAGGCTGAGAAATGAGTCATTTGAGGATGAGTGAATAATTTAAAGGAGAATAAGCAGCCAATTGATTCAGATTAATGAATCTATTTTGATTTTTAAAAATTCTATTTTGAATTCAAGATTGAATTCAGATTTTGAGTGATAATTGCTTGATTTGGAGGAAAATAACTATGTCTATGGTGAGTTTGCCGGGATTAAAAGATATGATTCATGGGATTTCTCAAGAAAGAAATTTACCCAAACACGCCGTTGAGGAGGCTTTACGAGAGGCTCTATTAAAAGGATATGAGCGGTATCGTCGCACTATCGAGATTAATACCCCCTTTAGTGATGATTACTTTGATAATTTTGATGTTGAGCTAGATGTAGAAGCGGAAGGCTTTCGCGTCTTAGCAAAAAATCTTTCAATTGTGGAAGAAGTCACCAATCAAGATCACCAAATTTCTTTAAAAGAAGTACTGGAAGTGGCTCCGGAAGCTCAACTGGGAGATACCGTCACCCTGGATGTTACCCCAGAACAAAATGAATTTGGTCGGATGGCAGCGATTCAAACCAAACAAGTTCTGGCTCAAAAACTGCGGGATCAGCAGCGGAAAATGATTCAAGATGAATTTCAAGAATTAGAAGGAACGGTTCTGCAAGCCAGAGTTTTGCGCTTTGAACGACAGTCTGTGATTTTGGCAGTGACCAGTAGTTTTGGTCAACCGGAAGTAGAAGCAGAATTGCCCAAGCGGGAACAACTGCCCAATGATAATTATCGCGCCAATGCCACATTTAAGGTATATCTCAAACGGGTGTCTCAAGGCTCCCATCGTGGCCCTCAACTGCTGGTGTCTCGGGCAGATGCCGGGTTAGTGGTCTATCTTTTTGCTAATGAAGTCCCTGAAATTGAGGACGAAGTGGTCAGAATTGTGGCAGTGGCACGGGAAGCCAATCCCCCGTCCCATTACGTCGGGCCAAGGACTAAAATTGCCGTCGATACCTTAGACCGGGATGTTGACCCCGTAGGGGCTTGTATTGGGGCACGGGGTTCCCGAATTCAAGTGGTGGTGAATGAACTGCGAGGTGAGAAAATAGATGTGATTCGTTGGTCGCCTGACCCCTCCACTTATATTGCCAATGCCTTAAGTCCGGCGCGGGTGGATGAAGTCCGCTTAGTTAACCCTGAAGAACGCCGTGCTCATGTGTTGGTGGCTGAAGATCAGTTAAGCTTAGCCATAGGCAAAGAAGGTCAAAATGTGCGCTTAGCCGCTCGTTTAACGGGTTGGAAGATTGACATTAAGGATAACGCCAAGTACGATGCAGCCGCAGAAGATCAAAAAATTGCTGAACAGTTCAGTTATCAGCAGTCTCTAGAGGAAGACGACGCTGAAGACTTGGAAGATTTGGAAACAGAAGAACAGATGGACGTTGATGAGCGGGATGAAGCCCCTGAGACTTCAACTTATCTTTAAGTCTGGGGAATACACAAGACCTCAGATATTCTTCTACAATTGTCTTTCAGGAATTGGGCTGAAAGAACAGTGATGAAACCCAACTATCGTCGATGTGTCGTTTGTCGTCATGTGGCTCCAAAAGAGAGTTTTTGGCGAGTGGTTCGAGTCTACCCCTCTCATCAGGTACAATTAGATGGAGGTATGGGCCGCTCAGCCTATTTATGTCCTAACATAGAGTGTTTAAAAGCCGCTCACAAGAAAAATCGGTTAGGGCGATCGCTGAAAGTAACCGTTCCTGAATCAATTTATCAGATGTTATGGCAGCGGTTAACCTCCCAGCAAGCGACTGCCTCTGATGAGGGAGTCGAACTACACTGATAACAAACAACACGTTAAAATAGTTTACTTAGGTTTAACCATGTCAACTGAATGAATTTATAAGGGTTGGTCAAGAGAGGGAAAAGTGGATGAGCAACGGAAAAGTCAGAATTTACGAACTATCACGGGAACTTAATTTGGAAAATAAAGACATTCTAGCTGTGTGTGATCGGTTAAATATTCCGGTTAAAAGTCACAGTAGCACAATTACTGAATCTGATGCAGAACGAATCGGCAAGTATATTGCCACGAATCCGGTTTCGAGTGGGACTGAGGCATCCGGTGTTGCGGGTGCAGCCACCGAAGACTCAAATCAATCCGTTAAAGACAACAAAAAACAGCAAATTTTAGAAATTCGTAAACCTAAAAATCAAGCCTCTCAGAGTACATCGGGCCAGAATGGTCAGAAAGATCAACCATCCTCTGCTCAACTCGTGACTCCACCTAAACCCCCCACTCAATCAACTTCATCCAAACCCCCAACTCCACCTATTACTCCAGTTAAACCTTCTGTGAATCCGCCTGTTTCTCCTAAATCCCAGGCTCCTACCCAGCCAGACTCCTCCTCCTCGGATTCTGCCACGGATAGTACAGCGAATAAGATGACTCCACCTGAAGTAAAACCCCCTCAAACTCCAACTCCACCCCAAGACAACAAAACAGATAGTGAGACTGCTCAATCCGCAGCTTCTGCTCCTAAACTGACGAGTCCCCCCTCTAGGCCGACTCCCCCATCTCCAGCCCCAGGCTCGAAGGAAAAACCAGTACTCAAGCCCAATAAACCCGTCGTTAAGTCTAATGAGGGGGTTAAACCCAAGGCAAAAACCGCTGAGCAACCGAGTCAAAAGAGCAATAAGAAAAAACGGTCTAAGCCTGCGGAGGTAAAACCGGCAGCCAATCAGGACTCTAGTAACAAAGACAAGGAACCGAAAAAGCGGCGAGAAATTATTGTTGCCAAGGCTAAGGATAAAGACAAAGAGGCTGTGGTTCCTAAATCTAAACCATTGCCTGAATTGCAAGCGCCGCCGCCTCGTACCGTCAAACCGTTAAAATCTGACGATGAGCTAGATGTAGTAGAAGACACTGAAGAGGTAAGCGATGTCTTGATTGAAGAAGAGATCGATATTGAGCTGAAGCGTCCGAAGCGTCCAGCCTTACCCAAGAAGTCTCAACCAGCTCGTCCCAGTAAACGGTCTTCTCAATGGGAAGAGGAAGAAGAAGATCCGGCAGAAGCAGCGAAGAAAGCGGCGAAGCTCAAGGCTAAGCGTCCTCGCAAACCCATTATTGAGGATGATGACGACGAAGAGTTTAACCTGCTCAACAATGGTGACACCAGTGCAGCAGCCGTAAGTTTGTCTTTAGAACGTCCCCCTAAACCGAAGGCAGAGACTACAGTGGGTAAAGCGGCTCAATCTGCCCCAGCCCGACCGAAGAGACCAGCACCCGTTAAAGGAGGAGCTAGTCGAGATAGTGGCAACAGTCAGCGTAAAGCACAGGAAAAACAGAAATCTCAGCGTCCTGAAATTTTAGCGGTGACAAGGCCAATGACGGTTCAAGAACTTGCCAATTCCCTGGATATTCCGGAAACGGATATTATTCGACGACTGTTTGCTCAAGGCATTGCCGTTAATATTACTGAAACCCTGGATTTTGAAACCATTTCCATGATCTGTGGAGAGTTGGAAGTGTTGGTGGAAGTCCAGGAAGAAAAATCAGCGGCTGAAAAATCCGATAGTATGCTGGAAGAAGCGGATTTAGAGCATCTACAAACTCGTCCCCCTGTGGTCACCATTATGGGTCACGTAGACCACGGTAAGACCACATTACTCGATGCCATTCGGGAAACCAAAGTCGCCCAAGGGGAAGCAGGAGGCATTACCCAACATATTGGGGCTTATCACGTTGATGTCCAACATGAAGGAAAAGTTCAACAAGTCGTTTTCTTGGATACTCCCGGTCACGAAGCCTTTACGGCAATGCGGGCGCGGGGAACCCGAGTGACAGACATTGCGGTTTTGGTAGTGGCCGCTGATGATGGAGTGCGTCCCCAAACCATTGAAGCCATTAGTCACGCCAAGGCAGCCGGTGTGCCCCTCGTAGTCGCCATTAACAAAATTGATAAGGAACAGGCTCAACCCGACCGGGTCAAACAGGAACTGACGGAATATGGTTTGGTTCCAGAAGAATGGGGCGGAGAAACCATTATGGTTCCGGTGAGTGCGATTCAAAAGGAAAACCTGAACTTACTGTTAGAGATGATTTTGTTGGTTTCAGAAGTAGAGAATTTGGAAGCCAACCCGGATCGTTCTGCCAAAGGAACCATCATTGAAGCTCACCTTGATAAAGCTCGTGGGCCAGTGGCAAGTCTTTTGGTTCAAAATGGAACTTTGAGAGTGGGTGACATTGTCGTCGCCGGTTCAGCTCTGGGTAAGGTACGAGCGATGGTAGATGACCGGGGTGAACGGGTAGAGGCAGCCAGTCCTTCTTTCGCCGTAGAGGTGTTAGGACTACGGGACGTGCCAGAGGCTGGAGATGAATTTGAAGTCTTTGAGAATGAACGAGAAGCCGCAGCTTTAGCAGACAGTCGGGCGCAAGCTAAACGCCAAACCCGGATTATGCAAGGGGGAAGGGTCAGTTTAAGTGCTCTGTCTGCGCGGGTTCAAGAAGGAGAACTCAAAGAACTGAATATTATCCTCAAGGCGGATGTTCAAGGGTCTGTTGAGGCAATTATTAATGCTTTGAAGAAATTGCCTCAGAAAGAGGTTCAGCTTCAAGTGCTGTTGTCAGCTCCTGGAGAAGTGACAGAGACTGATGTAGATTTAGCGGCTGCTAGTGATGCTGTTCTGATTGGGTTTAATACTACGTTAGCTCAGGGAGTACGGCAAGCGGCTGACCAAGTGGGGGTGGATATCCGCGAGTACAACATCATTTACAACCTATTGGATGATGTCCAAGCGGCGATGGAAGGGTTGCTGGAACCCGAACTGGTGGAAGATCCCCTAGGACAAGCGGAAGTTCGGGCAGTCTTCCCTGTGGGTCGCAGCCAGGTAGCTGGATGTTATATTCAGTCCGGTAAGGTGATTCGCAACTGTAAGATGCGTGTTCATCGCAAAGGCAACCTAGTTTATGAAGGTGGCGTTGATTCCTTAAAACGGATGAAAGAAGATGCCAAGGAAGTTGCAGCCGGATACGAATGTGGTATTGGCGCAGATAACTTCAGTAACTGGGAAGAAGGGGACATCATCGAAGCCTACCGGATGACAACCAAGCGGCGCACCCTTTCAACCTAAGCCGTTGTTTCCGCACAATCCTGTACATCCCATCAGACTTTTGTAGAGACGTTCCATGGAACGTCTCTGCTTCGTTTCAGGGATAAAAACTGAGTTGAGGTAATCCCACGGTTTCATCCCAACCGTTCATCAGATTCATGCACTGCACCCCTTGTCCGGCTTGACCTTTAATCAAATTATCAATGGCAGACATCACAATCACTCGTTGAGTGCGTTGGTCTACTTCGATGCCAATGTAACAAAGATTAGTCCCGCAAGCCCATTTTGTTTGGGGATAAGTGCCACCCGGCAAGACTTTCACCCAAGGAGACTTGCGATAAAACGCTTTGTAAATCGTAATCAAATCTTCTCGCACCAGTCCTGGGTCTCGCAACGTGGCATAGGTGGTAGCCAGAATCCCCCGCACCATGGGGATAAGATGAGGAGTAAATTGAACTTTAACGTCATGTCCGGCTAAATCACTACAAATTTGTTCAATTTCCGGCGTGTGACGGTGATGTCCGGCAACTCCATAGGCACTCAAGGAGTTATCCGCTTCTGCCAATAACAAATTGATGGCGGCTTTGCGTCCTCCCCCAGAAGTCCCCGACTTAGCATCAATAATGGCGCTATCCGGCACAATTAACCCTTGCTTCAGCAGGGGAGATAAAGCCAGTAAACTAGCTGTGACATAACACCCCGGACAACCAATCAGTTGAGAGGAAGCAATGCGATCGCGATATAATTCTGGCAGACCATATACAGCAGTTTCTGCCACTGGTTGATCGGTTCGTTCACCACCGTACCACTTCTCATAGGTTGCTAAATTAGAAAAGCGGTAATCTGCTGATAAGTCTAAAACTTTACATCCTTTTTCTAATAATTGCGGTGCCATTTTCCAAGCTAAACCATTGGGTAAAGATAAAAATACCACCTGACAGTGATGAGCAATTTTCTCTAAATTAATGGGTTCAATCGTTAAATTGATCGACTCTTCCAAATGGGGATAAAGGCTGGAAAAAGGCTTGCCGGCACTGCTGTCACCGCCAAGATAAACAATCTCAACGTTGGGATGATCTTGGAGTAGCCGCACTAATTGTACACCGCCATAACCGGATGCCCCAACAATTCCAACTGATAAAGGTTTAGAATCCCCCATGATGTCTTACTCCTAATACTGCTTTAGAAAACAATAACGTAACTTTTACATAATTTGATTAGGTTAAGGGAATAGAGTTTAAAAGAAAAGCCTGATTTTGAAATCAATCCTTAGCATGATTTGAGTCCTCTCTCTCTTGTGAGGAGAGAATTACTCAATCTCAATCCTTAAACCCATTGCTTGTAACGCTTGACGGAGGCGTTGCGCCTCAGTTGAATGATTTTGTTCATGAAGAACAATTGCATTTTTAAAGGCTTCTCGACTCTCCAGTACCTGGCCAATTTGTAATAAGACAACACCGAGATTTTGATAGGCTTCAGCCGCCTGCGGATTCAGTTGTATGGCCTGACGATAGGCTGCAATTGCCCCTTTATATTCTCCCATTGCTCTTAAAGTCATGCCCAAATTATAATGGGCGATCGCTAAATTGGGATCAATTTGTAAAACCTGCTGATATACTGTTTTTGCCCTAATTAAGTTTCCCGTTTCTTTATAAATATTTCCCAAATTATTATAGGCTCCCAGTTTAAGGGCTGGCAAAAGATCAACTTGAGTCGCGGCTTGATAATGATACAAAGCTTGAGTCAAATTTTGTTGTTTTCGATACCCAATGCCCAAATGATAATGAAATTCGTACAAAGTATTGCCTGCTTGACCGACATGGAAATGAGGATTCCCTTTCAATACAGATAATCCTTGCTCTAATACTTGAATCCCTTGAGCAATTTGACCACTTTCAATATACAGCCCTCCCAATTTACTAGCAACATAAGGATCATCGGGATATTGATGATAATATTGCTCCATAGCCACCTGAGCCGTTTGCCATTTTTTTCGCTGGTTGATGGTATTCGCTTGATACCCTTCATGCAAAATAGAAACCTCTGGTAAAGTTACAATTTTCCAGTGAGGTTCTTCTGATAAAAGCTGCACTACACTATCATCAATTAAGGCATGATAAGGTCTAGAAAAAGAAAGTTTAGGATGATTTCTAAACAGTCGTGAAACCAATGAATAGGGAGACTGACTTGCTCCCACTTCCTGACGAATGAGATTAACCACAAGGGCATCTTTCTGTAAAATGGCTCGTTTTAAATCAGATTTTCTTTCAGCCACAAACCGTTCATCCGCATCTAACACTAAAATCCAATCCCCTGTAACATATTGCAGGGCTTTATTTCGAGCTTTGGCAAAGTCATTTTCCCAGGACTCTTGATAAACTTTTGCGCCCCATTCCTGAGCAATATTTATTGTTTTATCCGTTGAACCGGTATCCAAAATAACGATTTCATCCACCACATTTTTAATACTATCGAGGCATTTTGGTAATTGTTCTGCCTCATTTTTAACAATCATACAACAACTTAATTTCATGAGACTGTGCTGTTGTAGTCCTCAACGTTAACTCGCAGGATTTTAATAACTTTATTCTGGTAAAATCATCACCCGATCAATCACATGAACCATTCCGTTACTGGCTTCAAGATCCGGCTCAATCACTGTTGCTTCTCCCACCCTGACTTGTTCTGAACTAACATCAATATTCAAAGGACTACCTTGTAAACTTTCAATATTTCCGGAGGATAACTCCTGAGACGTAACACGACCTTGAATTAAATGATATTTTAACAAGTTTGTTAATTGCCCTAGATTTTCCGGCTGCATCAACGCAGCTAAAACCTGATCCGGCAAAGCCCTAAACGCCTCATCCGTGGGTGCAAATAACGTCAATGACTTTCCTTGCTGCAATTGGGTTAGTAACCCTGTTGTTCTCAGTAGGGTTCCTAATATAGTGAAACGATCATCTGATAAAATCAACCGTGCCAGATCACCCCTGCCAACTCCTTCAATTGCCTCGGTAGGAAATTGAGCGATCACGGTAGCCTGTGCTTCAGCACGTATCGCGGGTTCTTGACCCTCGGCAGGAACAGTAGCCATAGAGGAAAATCCTGCATTTAAACTGATCCAAGGGATTAAACTCATCAGCGATACTCTCCACAGGATAGACCGTTGCTGTTTATCAATCATACACTTACTTATATGGATGAGAATTTGTCTGATCTATCAGAGCATTTGAGAACCTTAACACACTTTTCACAAATGTCAAGAGGGAGAGAGAATAGGGTGTAGGATCGAACATTGCCTTGTTGTCTAAACCCAACTGGCTTCTGGAAAACCGCTTAAACCCATGTCCTAAGAGATATGCGTAGTGCTATACTTCCTTAACCCTTGACGGATGAAAACCTTGTTCACGTCGCGTCACAATAACCTAATGAATTAATGACCCTCTCACCGATGTTTAGCAGACGTTCGACACAAATTACAGATTATTATCAGCCGCCTTTAGCTCTAAAAAATGGTACGGCTATGACGGTTTATCTGGCATTGAAAGCAGCGAAAAATTGGCAAAATACTACCCCTTTTGCCGAACCGATTTATCAAGAAGTGATGTTTCAAGGAGTCGAAAATACCCCAATTTTTGGTCAAATTACCAAACCGGATTCAGCCAAAGGAACGATTATTGGAACCTATGGGATTACGGGCAATCTTGAGAATCAATGGTTCTTACGATTACTCGGACGCAAAGCTTATGCTCAAGGTTATGCGGTTGTATTATTTGACTGGCGAGCACATGGAAAAACGGCAAAATTCAGCCCCACTTTAACCTCCGATGGACTCTACGAAGGAAAAGACTTTGTTCAAATTGCGGCTCAAGCCCAAAAAATGGGATGTCCAGCGCCTTTTTGGTTGACCGGATATTCATTAGGCGGACAGTTAGCGTTATGGGGCATTCAAGCCGCAGAAACAATCTCAGAATGGGGATCTGATTTAACATTTAACCCCGCAGATATTGGCGGTAGCGCGGTGATTTGTCCCAGCTTAGATTCCAACCGTTCCCTCACCTATTTAATGAAACATCCTGTAGGGAAACATTTAGAACAGGCGATTACCCGCGCCTTAAAAGCATTAGCAAAACAGATTCATCACTTTCATCCCCAAGCCATTGATTTAAACTTAGTTGAGCAAGTTAATAATATTCGAGACTTTGACGAAAAATTAGTGATTCAGCACCTCGGATTTAAAACCGTTGAAGCCTATTATCAAGCCAGTAGTCCTCTTCATTTCTTGCCTGATTTAACCAAACCTACCTTAATGATCTATGCCGCAGATGATCCCTTATTTGACCCAACCATTGTTAACGATTTAGAGGATATTGCTCAACAAAATTCAACCCTTGACCTATTATTAACCCGTTATGGCGGCCATGTGGGTTATATTAGCGGAAAATTCTGTCAACAGTACTGTAATGACCCCGATCAATGGTGGGCTTGGAATCGTATCTTAGAATGGTGCGATCAAAAAACTGTTAATTATTCTACAGCGCTACATGAGGGTAGAGGAAGTAAGGAATAAAGCCTGCCCCCCACTCCCTCTATTTTTCTAGGAAGGAGGTTCTAAGCGAATCAGTTGTCCATTATCCTCATCTGTGAGAATATAGATCAATCCATCTGGCCCGACTTTGACATCTCGTACTCGCTGACCAATATCGATGGATTGTTGATTGAGGACATTTCCAGAGGAGTCTAAATCAATGTAGCGCACATCCTGAGAAACCAGTCCACCCGCAAACAGATCTCCTCGCCAAGCAGCAAAGCGATCGCCATTGTAAAATACTAAACCAGAAGGAGCGATCGCAGGGGTCCAAACCACTTTGGGATCAACCATACCCGGACGGGAGGTTTCATCAGAAATGGCGGGGCCAAAGTATTCTCGGCTGTAGGTGACGACTGGCCAGCCATAATTTCCTCCGACATCAACTTGATTCAGTTCATCCCCGCCCTTTGCGCCATGTTCCGTTGCCCAAACTTGGTTATTTGTGGGATTGAGGGTCATGCCTTGAATGTTACGATGTCCATAACTCCACACAGCGGGTTTAGCATTCTCTGAACCCACAAAGGGATTATCAGTCGGAATTGAACCATCGTCATTCAGTCGGATAATTTTACCGAGATGACTGTTCAGATTTTGCGCTTGTTGACGAATTAAATCCCCCTCCAGTTCAACAGGTGGATTACCGCCATCGCCAATCGAGACTAACAAAGTATTATCAGGTAACCAGACCATGCGAGAACCAAAGTGTTGTCCGTCGGGTTTGGTTTGAGACACCTGGAAAATGGTCTCAACCTCTTGTAGGGTTTTGCCATCTAATTTACCTCGGATTACTTGGGTACGGTTAGCTTCAGAAGTCCCGTCCGAGTGGGTGAAATAAATGTAGCGGTTTTCCTGAAAGCGAGGATGGAGGGAAATATCTAACAGTCCCCCCTGCTTAAAGTTAAAAACTTCTGGAGTCCCGGAAATGGGTGTAGGATCAAGGACACCGTCTCGAACGATGCGTAACCGTCCAGGGCGTTCTGTAATCAGAATTGTACCATCAGGTAACCATACCATCCCCCAAGGGTGTTCTAAGCCGTCTACAACAGTCACTTGACGAATATCTGAGACTGGGGTAACCGTTTGAGAAGAAACAGACTGAGATGAACAACTGGTGAGGCTTAGGAGGACAACCACACTGCTGAGTGTTGGAATCAGGCGATTAACGAAGAAATTCATAAGTTGAGTCTCCTGATAGCAATTATCGTCACACCTTAATTAATTGTAGTCAATTCCTTTAATTCAGGGGAGTTTAGCAAATTTTATAAGCCGTTTAACAATACAGGATCAGCTAGGATGAGATCAGCTTATTGATGCTGATTGCATATAAAGCGGATCGATCTGAGTGTACATCCATGTCACTTCCTGAAAGTCAATCTAAACCCATTCAACTTCCTAGCCATTTTGAATCGGTTACAGAATCTGTTGATGATTCTGACAATCTCTCCAGTGTTTCTCAATCTAAATTACTCTCATTAATGCTGATTACCTCTGGGATTGCCCTTGTCATTAGCTTACTGCTGTTTGGCGTGGGTGCATCTCTCAGTCAAGTCTTGGCGGTTCCCTTATGTATTTTTACGGTGGTTCTTTCCTATCACTATCCTCGTTTAGCCCTTTGGGTTCTTCTAATTTATCTGCCATTTGCAGGAACAATTATCTATTGGATAGGCAACGATCATCCTTTGTTTCATTTTGCCAAAGATGGATTCTATATCCCAGCTTTAATCGCCATTTTAATTCAGTTAAAACGACAACAGTTACCCATCCTGATTTTGCCTCAACTGAAGATTCCATTGATATTCTTGTTGGCGATCGCCCTCGGAACATTACTCCTCGTTAACGGTAGCCAACAGTTTAGCAGTAATCCCCAAGGTCAACCGTTACTGATGGGGATTTTTGGTTTAAAAGTCCTGATGGGATATATTCCATTAATGGTTTGTAGTTACACGCTGATTAACAACCGCCAAGACTTACAGTGGTTTACCCGCCTACAGGTGACCCTGGCAATTATTTGTTGTGTTTTGGGATTAATTCAATATGGGTTAGTGGTGACAGGAGTTTGTGCAGATAATACCGGTTTACCCGAACATCTCCTACTACGGGCAAATTTACAGCGTAAATGCCTTGTCGGCGGCGCGTTGGGCTATTTTCCCCAAAACAACTTTATTCGTCTTCCAGGAACGTTTGTTGCCCCGTGGCAATGGTCATGGTTTTTGATTTCCAGTACCTTTTTTAGTTTTGCTACGGCTTTGAATGACTCTAGAAAGCCTTGGCAAGGATTAGGCTATTTTAGCCTCAGTCTAGTTTTTATCAATGCAATTCTTTGCGGACAACGAACCGCAATGGTAGCAGTCCCTGTCATTATTGTTTTATTATTGATTGCATCTCGTCATATTGCAGTCTGGAAGCGATTATTGATTATTCTATTGGCGGGGTTCATCTTTCTAGGGGGTTTTGCCTTGTTGTTTCCGAATTTAGCAGGCAACCGCATTGAAAGCTTGGTATCTCGTTGGAATGCTTCACCCCCTCCAGAATTTATCACAGAACAGGCAGGCTGGATCTCAAAAACACAACAGGGATTTTGGGGCAATGGACTCGGACGGGCAACTAATGCTGCCCGGGCCTTGGGAGAGACTCAGTTAGTGGAAGCTTACTATCCTAAATTATTATATGAAATTGGACCAGTTGGGGTGATGGCATTTCTATCGGTGGTTATCACTTTAACCTTCTATGGATTTAAGTCCTATCGTCAGTTAAGGGATTATCGATTATGGGGATATGGTATTATCTTTTGGCTATTTATTGTACTGATTAGCTACAACTCTTATTGGTATCCCTTGGATACTGACCCAGTGGCAGTTTATTATTGGTTTGTGGCGGGGGTGTTGTTAAAGTTACCTCAACTGGAGAAAGACAAAGAGAGAGACGAGAAAATAGGAAAATATAGCAGTACAAAATTTAGTTAAGACATTGGGGATTTTCTTATAGGGGGTGTCGGGTGTCGGGTGTCGGGTGTCGGGTGTCGGGTTATTAGAGGAAAGGGGGAGTAGGGAATGAGGTGAAGAACGAATCACCAATGACGAGTAACAAACGATAAATGTCCTAAGCAGAGAACGTAGCGCTATAGCTACATCCTACTCCCTATTCCCTCTCCATGGATCTTAAACGATCGAGAACTGATTGACGGTTAATTCAGGTCTGTTTGCCAGTAATGCCAAATCAACACTCGGTTGGTTACCAACACCGTCCCCATCGAAACTAAGCAGACCTGAACTACTATTATAAAGGAAGTTAGCGTTATTTCCAACAGGATTTGGATTGGCATTACTGACAAAAACACCCGTGGTCAGATCGGTTGTACTCAGTAATTTTCCAGGCAATAATCCCCCAGCAAATTCCACTGCAGAAATACTGATTTTATCTCCTTCATCAACATTAAAATCAGTAATAGTATCTAAGCCTTGATCCGGTGCCGTATAAATAAAAGTATCTGCCCCTGCGCCACCTGATAAACGATCAATTCCTTGACGACCTTCAATGGGGTTATCTTCCCCATTACCAACAATGACATCATTAAAATCCGTTCCAATTCCATTATTGGGATTATTCAATGCTTCTATAGAACCGACTTCATTGAGAATGGCATTAAACCAAAAATCCGCTATTTTTTCATAGCCATCTTCTGTTGGATGAATTCCAGCATCATTTGGGGGTTCCTGAATGTCCTCAATAGTTAAACCATTCGCAACATTCACCATATCCACAAAAGAAACATTTTTTCCTTGTTGAATATAGGAATCTACAATGGTAGAAATTCCGGCATTATAGGCTGCAACTGTTGGAATTCGATCTTCAAATCGACCGGCGGGATCGATGGGCGGAATGGTACTGACTAACAGTTCTCCTGTAAAACCATTGACATTAATCATCCGGTCTATTAATTCGTCGAGATCGGCTAACATATCTTCTGCTGGATTCCCCGAATTATTAGTGCCAATCATCAACAGAATCATATTAGGATTCGCAGCAGGAAGCCAATTATCTACACCACTATCGGCTTCATTCGTTTTACCAAATGTGAGTTGATTGGTACTAAATCCAGAATGTCCTTCATGATCTAAATCGGGTAAGTTCGCAGTCCCACTCATTTTTGTTCCGACAAAATCAAAAGGCAAACCAAACTCAACGAGTTGGTTCCATAATCCAATACGATAGCCTTCGTGAAGAGATTCTGGGATATCTTGATCAACTTGTCCTTCTGTAATTGAGTCCCCCAAGGGCATAATTCGTAGCGGTGTTTCTAACTCAATATTATAAAGAAAGCCTTGATCAAGTCTGAGAATAATGCCATTATCCCTAGGGATTTCCTCACCATTATTCCCCCCGTTGCCGTCGTTATTATTATTCTCGATAAAATCCGCAGTTGTAATCGCATTGGGTAAGACATCATCCAGAACCGCTAATTCTTCTGTTCCCAATGTAATGACCGTTTGATCATTGCCGCGAAGTGTAATTGCAAGTTGATTAAAGGTGACGCCCGTTGGTAACAGCATGGAATCAATGCCGTCTTCAAAATCAGAAATAAAATCAGTATCAATCCCTCGTGATGGCAGGACAAATACATCTGCCCCCTCACCCCCAGTAACCACATCAACTCCTAAATCACCCGCTAGAAAATCATTACCAAAATCCCCAAATAAAATATCATTATCTGCACCCCCAAATAGATTGTCATCTCCTTGACCTCCCCGTATTAAGTCGGCATTGAGATTTCCAAATAAGAAATCATTCCCTGCTTGACCATCAAGAACATCGTTATTTTGGCCGCCAAAAAGGGTATCGTCTCCCCCACCTCCTGCTAGTTGATCTTCATCTCTGTTGCCATTAATTTGTTCGTTATCGACTGATCCAAAAACGGTGTCATTCCCCCCTAAGGTTAATACACCCAGCGGAAAATCAACCAGTTGTCCTGGTGTTAGAGTAATTAATTCCGCTGAATCGTCTCCAATCAGTACACCCAATTCACTGTTTGGTGTCAGTGCCATTTTTGTTGAACCTATTTCTCAATAATAGATGAGGAATGTAAACGAAAATAATTTGTTTGATCACTTCCTCTACTGACTAATAACCCAAGTTGCTAGTTACCCAAATTAACAATTCGATCCCCCGCGCATCCCCCATCCGCCATCCTCCCTTAAAAAGGGGGGATCGAGGAGGACTTTCTGTCCAATTCCCCCCTTTTTAAGGCGGGCTAGGGGGGATCAAAACCTTCATTTAAATAACTGGCAACCTGCGCTAATAGATTAGATTAACATTTTTTATTGACAGAAACAATACCCAAGAATAGGATTTTAAATCAATTCAATTCTTAAATCACTGATAGACGTTATTTTGGGGATGATGATTTTTTATGACAATGGCATAATTTTGTTTAAAATAACAGTCAATTTAATCCAGAAAAAGTCTCAAAAACAATATTATTTAAGTAGGGCTTGCTAAAAAAGTCCTTTAACAAGGGATTAGGGACTGTTTTTAAACTCTCGTGGTTGTTGGGTTTCACTTCGTTCTACTCAACAATTGGAAAGTTGACTGTCTTGACGAGTTGGCTAACACTAAACATTTTCCGTCACGCCAAACTAAAAGAAGAATGTTGAGTTATTGGTGATACTGGGCTACGCCAACATCCCTCAACCCAACCTACAATTGATGGCAATTTTGGGTGGGAAAACACGCCCTAATAGGAAGAAGGTAAGTATCCTTCAATTAAATAATCAGAACCAATAGAACGTAACGTCACTTGTTCTAAGCTTAATGCTTCTGTCATTTTAACCAATCCCAAATCTCCGACGGGAGAAGGGGCTGTTTGTCCGCCGATAATTTTGGGGGCAATAAAGGCTAAAACCTTGTGAACACATCCTTCAGTAATAGCTTGGGCTGCTAATTGTCCACCACATTCCCATAAAACGGATAACAACTGTTGTTCATACAAATAACTCATTGCAACCTGAGGCGTTAATGAAGGAAATTCTATCACCTCAACCCCTTGTTGTCGCAGCATCTGTTGTAATTCTGGGTTTGCCCCTACCGTTGTCAAAACTAGGGTTCTCGCTGCTGTGGTTTCCCACAAATGGGCTTGAATAGGTAAATCTAAGGTTCGACTCATCACCACCCGCAACGGGTTAGGTTCTCCCTGATGATGGGTGGTTAAATGGGGATTATCTCGACGGACTGTATTTCCCCCGACAATTACCGCATCACAAGCTACTCGTAAGCGATGTACTTCCTGGCGGGCTGTCGGTGAAGTGATCCAAGCACTGTGACCACTAATAGCGGCAATTTTACCATCTAAGGTCATTGCATATTTTAGAATACCAAACGGTTGACGGCAACGAATCCGATGCACAAATGCTTCATTCAACTGTTGACAGGCGGCTTCTTCTACCCCTACGACCACTTCAATTCCTGCCTGAATTAACCGTTCTATGCCCTGTCCTGAAACTAAGGGATTGGGGTCTACCATCCCCACCACCACTTTTGCCACCTTAGCAGCAATTAAAGCTTCTGTACAGGGAGGAGTCCGACCGTGATGATTACAGGGTTCTAGATTAACGTAAACCGTCGCTGCAGCCGCTTTTTCACCTGCCTCTCTCAGGGCAAATACTTCGGCGTGAGGTTGACCCGCAGCCGGATGAAACCCTTCTCCGACAATGGTTCCAGATTGAACGATGACACATCCAACTAGGGGGTTAGGGGCGGTTTTTCCTAAAGCTTGACGGGCGAGTTCAAGACAACGCCCCATCATCCGTTGGTCAAATGTGGGTTCTGAAACGTCAACGACAGTCTCCATCAGGAAATATGCATTTAATTGTGGTATTTAAACATTGAACCACAAGCCACACGAGTCCGCCTAGCGGCGGCTTGCCAAATTTCTAATGCTACCTCTTCCAACTGTTGACCATCGGCTGATAGCATCCGCGAAATCATACTAATTTTGTTAAATGACCAGAATAAACCGGCTTCCAGCAGATAAGGTTCGCCCGTCTCAGCGTGTACCCGAAAGTCATACAAAGAATAATCCCGACATCCTAAAGCAAGATGTGCCCGTTTGGCAGCATTAGCTAATTTCTCAAATAGTTCAGGAGTAACATTGGCGGGACAGATGGGCTTCACAGTAGGGTTTTGGGGTTGACTTTCCGGCAGTCCATCGGATTGAACATCTAATTTATCCTGTAAAGTTCTAATGGGATGATCGGGTGTAAAGAGATATTCTATCATCGGTAAAACACACAACTGTCCCTGACGTTCCACTACCCCCACACGCAACTCCCGGCCCGGAATATAATCTTCAATCAGTAACGTATTATCTAATTCAAACCCAGCAGATAAAGCCGCTGCAATTTGATTTTTATCTTCAACTAAAGTAACACCTAAAGAGTTATCTTCGGAGTTGGGTTTGACAATAAAAGGGGGTTCCATTGTAATGGTTTCTCCTCGGTGTAATTGTTGGGCTTTAGCCACACGAACCCCAGCATCAGCCACCACACTGCGGGTTTGGGCTTTGTTAGCCGCAATGGCAGTACAAGCAGCAGGTGAACCCACAAGAGGTAAACCTAATATGTCTTCAAATAATGCCCGAAAACTGGTCATTCCGGGGAAACAAAATAAGTGGGGAACCACCACATCAATATCAATTTCAGGCAGTTGAGTCATCATTTCCTGAAGGGACATTTTTTCAGATAACTGATTTAAAGAAATACCCAATTGCCAATCTCCATCGGGATCAATTACAGCATAATAACTGTTAACGCCTGTAGGTTGGACGACATCTTGGGCATAAATCATTGAGACATTATAATAAAAGTTAGAAACTCGAGAACCTGCTAGATGTAGGACTTGTAACCTGGGTAGAGTTGTTGAAGAAGAAGAGGTTTGAGGAAGTTTTTGTGAAACCATAATTACTTGTTTTTTTGTATGATAGTTTTGATAAAAATAGACTGTAATCTTTTAAGGATTTTGAGAGTGTTGCAGATCTACTGGCTAAAAGATAGTCGGATATTGTATTTTGTTTTTGAGTTGCAGAGTAAATGCCGACCCCTGTAAATAATAACAGGAAGAAGACAAATGTCACTGCAATCCAAACAGAATGATTCATGAAGTTCAAGAAGCTAACTGTAGAAGTTGTTCCGACCCTATCATAATTTGAGGTGATATTTGTTATTTCTCGGAATTGATGGAATTTTGCCGAGTCTTCAGTTGGGCTTGAATCAAATTGACACACCTATATTCTTTGTTAAATTCAGGCATGAATTCTCTGTTGACAGCCCAACTGAAGTGGCTTAGTTTAACTAGACAAAGGTGAGTTTGAACTCTCTGAATTTTTGAGGGTTGAGTGACTCAATAAGGTAAAGTAAATTCCCACGAATACACAACTAAATCTGATACAATGATCCAGGGTTAAGATTTCATCAAAGATGATCCATGCTTCAATTGAACTGATTAGGGGTGTCAGTAATTGGCAAATTGAAAGAAACCCTACTGACAAATCGTTCAAACAAGACACTAATAATCCTAAACCAAACACTTGACAAATTAAGGCAAGGGAAAGAACTGAACACCAGCCATTGATAGAGTCAGGAAACAGTTGATTTCCACTGATCAAAACAATGGGTAAAGCAACTAGCATCCCCACCGCAGAACCGCCGTTAACAATGGCTTTAGCTGTCAGTTGGGTTTTGAGGCATTCTACTACTAGAGGATATGCCCCAAATAATAAGGCTGAGAATAAACTCAACAAATCCCCTTGAAACTTGCCTCCTGCTTGGGTAATATCATTGAGTCCAAGCATAACTGTTCCCCCGACAGCGATCGCCATTCCTATTAGAAAATTTCGATCAAACTGTCTTTTTAGGAATAACCAACCCCAGAAGGCTGTAAACAGGGGTGATAAACTTTGAATCATCACGGAGTTAGCAACAGTAATTTGAGTCAAAGACCAAGCCCATAACATCGAAGCTGATGATAAAAGCGTTCCCATTGCTAACAATAACCCTATTATCCGCATCCAATTTGGATGTTGCTGTAAAGGTGAAATCACGGACTGTTGAGAACGGAGGATTGAGAATCCATGCCATACACTGAGAACAACAGTTGCAATCCAAAAGCGATTAAAAATCGTGGCGTAGGGACTCAGTTCTCCCTCACTCAAACGGATGAAAATCGGTGCAAAAGAGGTGGCAACTAAACCAATAACAAGTGATACGATTACTCGGAACTCTACTGGTACAGACCACTGCGATCGCAGTCCAACTCTGTAGAACATTTAAGCCTTTGAGGATTCCATTCTAGAAATATTTTAATCCCCTCCTAATTCTACCAATTTTCCAATATTAAAGTCAATACGAATCCAGCCTTTTAACTGTTTTAGGTTACCCCATAACAGTAAAGGAATTTGCCAGTGATGAACCATGAAAAAGGGGAGGGGGTCATTGACTTGAAAGATTGCATCAGTTCCTTGAGTCATTGTTCGGAACCACCCTTGTAGTTTCTCCCAAGAATTTACTTCAGTAAACCGCCATAACTCATGATATAACCAGTAAGTCGGTTTACTATTGGGTAACGGTGTAATTGGGTCTTCATCCACTCCTTGACTATCTTTTAAATAAGCCTCTGCCACGCCAGGATGATTGTAAAACATGGTAATAGCAGAATGAATTCTGGGGTTACATTCTAGCGGATAAACCCGACCTTCAGGGGTTTGAATAAAGTCAAATGAAACTTGCCCAGTCAGGCTTAACGGTTGAACAAACTTTTTCACCCATTCTAATATTTCTGGATTGTCAACCTGTTCGTAATTCACCTGAAAGGGAGAGGATTCTGAACAACAATGTAACCGGATTTTTCCATTTCTCACAGTGGAATGGGTACAATATTCTTTCCCCTGAATAAACTCTTGCATAATCCAAGGTTTATCTTCACTAATGGGTAAGCCCTTAACAAATTGTTCCAGGTCTGATTTTGACTTCATCGGCAGTCGAGTTAAATCTAGACGATGAACCGAATCATAAGGAATACTTTTGAGGATATATTGACTGCCATCGGCTTCAAAATCAAAATTGAGGACATCTTCTGGTTTTGTAATTAAAAAAGTCTTGGGAACCGATAAACCCAACTCTTTTGCTTTTTCAATAAATCTGTATTTGTTATCTAACATTTGGGTGATGTCCGCATCAAAATGAATCACCTCACAATAGGGAGAAAGCAAGGGTTTAGCCAGAGAACAATAATAACTTTCAACGGGACTGGTAACGGGAATAAAGACATCAATTTGTTCTTTTTTGACAATCTCTAACAGTCCCTGCAAAAAACCGTCTGGATCTTTTTTAGGGGCAGGAACTGTATAAAAGCCCTCAACCGCATTAGAAAAACGATGTCCAGTTAACCAATATTTATGGGTTTCAACTAGAAAAACCGTATGTCCAGCGTTATGAAAGGAACGGGCAAGTTGCAACGCTTTTGTCATTTTTGCCCCAGTAATTAAAATCCGTTTAGGACTTTCTGCAATTACTGTTTTCTTAAAGGGTTTTCGTAGCCAGTTAATCACCCAAGCCGTGAGAACAATCATTAAATTAAAGGGTAAAGCAATTAACAATAATGCCAATGTTCCCAGATTTTGCAACAGTGAAGCTGTTTTGTGATTTTGAATGAATAAAAGATGGGTCATCTCGATAGTGATTGAAAGTTGTCAACAATCTTTTCGCCCCCCTTAGTCCCAATTCTGGGGGGAAGTTTTCTCAGTTTCCTTTTAACAATTCAATGGGTTGGGTTTTACTTCGTTCTACCCAACCTACAAGATCCCTTGAAAACAGGGACTAGAGGAGATCAAAAGAAAGAGGATATACCATTAAGCTGCCAGATAATGAATTAAAGTCAAACCATCCCGCAACGGTAGTAAAACTTGTTCAACTCGTGGATCTTCTGCAACAATCTGGTTAAATTGGGCGATCGCTTCTCCGTTTTTCGTCCGTTGTTGAGGGGGTAAATAAGGTTGTCCTTGCAACAGGGTATTATCCACCGCAATAAACCCACCTGGAACTAATAAATTGCGATCTAACAGCAGCTTAAAATACTCCACATATTCTGTTTTATCCGCATCAATAAACACGAATTCAAACGACTCGCCAGCATCGGCTAACTGCTTCATGGTTTCTAACGCCGGGGCTACTTTAATCTGAATTTTGTGACCGTGGGGAGAAGTATTAAAACAGTTTTGGGCAAATTTTGCCACATATTCATCCACTTCACAGGCAATACATTGACCCTCTTCCGGTAAAGCCTCCGCTATTGCTAAGGCAGAATATCCGGTAAACATCCCAATTTCGAGGACATTTTTTGCCTGCATCATCTGAATGAACAGTTTTAAGGTTTGTCCTTCAATGTGTCCCGATAACATTTCCTGTTCTAACTGACGAACCGTTTCGCCATCGGAAAACCGCTGACTCCAGGGTTCTTTCTGAGTCTTTTTAGCCAATGCCGCTAAAGCCTCTGACTCTGGGGTGGTACAGTCTTCTAAATAGGGATCTAAACCCGTTGCTAATTGATAGGCTTGCTTGACAGACTCAGCAATATCAGCCGGAATATCCGCTTTTTCAATTAACTTAACGGCTTTTTCCAACTTTTCCGTTAAAATCCCCAATGGAGTGACTGGTCTGGCTTGAGGCAATTCTGTTGCAAGGGTCATTTTTCTTAAATTATCGTGGTGATGTGTTCAACAAATGAAACCCTATAGAGACGTTATCAGTCTCGTCTCTATGGGAATAAGTGTAGAATGGGATATCCTAACGAACGGCTAAAACAGATTCTTCAGCGGCAGTGGCAATAATGGCATCAACGCCTTCACCCGCCCGTGGATAATCGGCACAGATCCGTTTATGATCGGCTAAGGCTTCTTCAAGTTCCTCGTAAGTCAGATCGTTAATAAAGTCGCAAGTTCCGATGGGATGGGGAACCGCTGCCCGTAGTTTACCGTCACGAGTTTGGATAATGGACTGTGTCGCTTCCCACAATAAGTCAGCTTCCATCACCGGGTGATCGAGGGATAATCCCAATTGACTCATCACTGTTAAAATGCGATCGCGATCTTCGGTAGAAATATATCCCCGTTTTGCCGCTATTGTGGCAGATAATGCCATATCAATATTAACGGCATGACCATGATAGAGATGGGGGTTGGGAGTCAGTTCAACCGTTGGACTCCAGGTATGACCGTAGGCAATTACCCGATCTAAGTCTAATTCATGCAGGTTAGGAACTTCTAACTCTAACATCCGCTGAATGGCTTTATAGGTAAGACGATGACCCATTTCCCGCAGTTCAGGTGTACCATCAACAAAACCAAAATGGGTTTGCAGCAACTGTTCACCGTAATTTTCTAGCATCTCAAAGACTTCGGCTTCAGAAACTACGGCAATTTTCACCAATTCCGCCATACCGTTACGAATTTCGGCAATGGGTAAGGTTTTGAGGAAGGAGAAGTCTAACAACACCTGTTTAGAGGCATGATAAGCCCCCAAACGGTTTTTCAGTTTCTTGTGGTTCACGGCAACTTTAATCGCCACCGATGCGTCAATTAAACCAATCAGGGTGGTAGGAATGCGGATATAGTTGCTGCTACGACGATACGCAGAACAAGCAAACCCCGCTACATCGGTGGTTAAACCGCCACCAATGACTAACACCGGTTCTTTGCGAACTAACCCAAAGTCGGCAAATGCATCAATAATGCGTTCAAATGTCCGAATGGTTTTGGCTGGTTCTGGAATTGAAACCGGGAATAGGGTTAAGTCAATGTTGTGGTAGTCAAAATACGCTTGCATCTGTTCGCCATACAAGCGATGAATATTGGCATCTACTACAGCCAAACAGCGACCAAACTTTTCATAAGTTTCGGCAAGTTGTTTGTTTTGGATCTCAAATACACCATCAACGTAGATTAGACTAAATTCAATCTTTTCGTAACCTTCGACATGAAATGCAGTGTCAGTGGCTTCAAATTTAGCTTGAACCTGACTCATAAGATGTTTCCTCAACTAGAAAAAGTGAACGAAGTAACCCTTAGCCCGACTGAGGCTACATTGACTCAATTGCTTGATTCATTAGCAGACAATTCAACCCTTTTCCTGATGATTTATCAGACTTCCGACTATTGAATATTTCAATAATCTGTGCTATGATTCTGGGTTTACTGTAAAAAAGTTGCCCTCCCTGATTAGGTGGTCAGACCTAATTGGGGATTTTTTTGGCAGCATCAACACTGTGATTAGATCAATCACGGTATGATTGAACCTCAATCTATTCAGGAGTTGAGTGAATGGAAACTCTATGAGTTCTATTCTTCTCAAATCTAGACAGAAGTTCCATTGTTTCTCAGTTCATCAACTGAACCCCACCTGAATGAACAGGCATTGCGGCTTCATTGCTGATTCAACCTCTGAACCTTATGTTTTAAATGTATTCCGGTTCTGAAGCAAACATTCAACAGAAAAACTGATTGAAACAGTTCTTCTCTCTCCAAATGACGACATAGGAGTATTGAGAGAGAGCGTTATTAGTGTAACGTGAATGACAGTAATTGACCTTAACCAAAAGTAGCAATAACTGGAAATGCAAAAAAGCTGATGATCTCTACCTTAAGCCTTAGGTAAAATCACTTAAGCTGTAAATCGGTTTGACGATCAACAAGGAAATGAATGAGGAAGAAATTTTCCTCATCCTGCCCAAGTTTCCACTTTAGATTACAGCCATGATTAACCTGCTGATCAGGGTTTAAGGGACACTGAGTGAGTGCAATCTTTAACAGCAGTTCTGAGTTGATGTTAATCACGGGTAGAAACAGGATATGATCCTGGATTGTATTGGACAATACTTCACGTTTTTTAGTTTAACCCCTACCGTCTCTAGTTTAATCAAAATTAATATTAAGTTTTTTTAAGAAAAGTGACGTTTTGCTGTCATTTGTAATTGAGTGACTGATTATACCTTGAAAGTCATTTCCAGGATTCAAGATCTTTACGGATCAGAAGTCAAAAGCTCTGCTTTACCATATAGGTAAGGACAATCCCACCCACTGAGTAAACCTGTGATCTCAGTCTGTCGCTCGTCAGTCAAATATAACTCACGGTTTACAGATATTTGGGACTGTTGCACAAGCTGCTGTTATCGGCTCCGATTCATGTTTCCCAAATGGTTTCTGCTTCACTGGCGTATTCTCCTCCTGACAATGATTGCAGGAGCCTTAATCATGCCGTTACTCTTAAGTTACTATGTTCGTCTAGCCACGAGTCATCGTCGTTATACCGACTTGTCTCAAGTACCACCTGAACCTGTAGCTATTGTTTTTGGGGCTGGCGTTTGGGCAGATGGTACCCCAACACCGATGTTGGCAGATCGAGTTCAGGGGGCTGTGGACTTGTATCGTTTAGGGCGAATTCAGAAAATTTTAATGACCGGAGATAACGGTACGCCGGAATACAACGAAGTCGCCGCCATGCAATATTATGCAGAACAACAAGGCGTTCCGACCAAAGATATCAAACTCGATTATGCTGGATTTAGTACATACGAAAGTTGTTATCGAGCCAAAGAAATCTTTGGTATAGAACAAGCGGTTCTGATTACTCAGCGCTACCATTTACCTAGAGCGGTTTATACTTGTAACCAGTTAGGAATTGATGCGATTGGTTACGGTACACCCGATTGGGGAAAATTCCGGGATGAATCCATGCGCTTTTATACTCAGCGGGAAATTCTAGCTATCGTTAAGGCCTTGTTAGAAGTCCATGTGCTGCATCCAAAACCCACCTTTCTAGGCCCATTTGAAGGGATGGGTTGAAGCATGAGACCTACTCCTGTAGGGGCGCATTGCCATGCGCCCCTACCTGACTTTTGACTTTATATCTCTCCATCTCTCCCTTGATCTTGCTGTATTTTTCCTAATTCTAACTGGCTAAAACTTTCAAAACTTTCAAAGCTTTCAGTGATTTCAACTGTTGAATGAACAGTAGGATTTTGCATGACAAAGGGTAAATGAGCACCTTTTAAACCCTGTTGAATTCGTTCTGGCGTTTCTGGGAGTAATACAAATAAAGGATAGATTTTTTCAGCTTCTTGGGAATAGACATAACGATAATGATCCGGCATCACCCATTCATAAGTTTGATCTAACCAAATTTGAGTTAAGCGCCAGCGTGTGAGTAAATTTGAAAAGTCTTCATTGGGACGATGAATAAAGACAAAAATTTCCACACCTACTTTAACTTTCCATTCTGGATCACACATAATTACAGCAATATCACAGGGTAAAGCCACAGCTTGTCCGGGTGAAATACTAATATTTGATTTTCCAGAATAAGACACCCCATCTTGTAAACGAACAATGGGCAAAGGAATAGCAATGGTACTTTCTTCAGGACGACGCAAACTAGGAATCATCTCCCAATAGGGACGATGTTGCTTGAGTAAAGTAATCGCTGCTTCAGCATTACTATATTCTGCAAGCAGCGTTTCATATTCAGCAGCATGAACAGACATAATGATAGGAAAATTTCGGTAATTTTATTGACAAGATTCTGTGAAAGACTGCTTCAATTTTATTCGTATTTTTGAAAGAATTACAACGATTCAAACACCTTAAACATGGGTAAATACATAGAGAGGAGAACCACAGCCACAATACCCCCTACCACCACAATCATTAAAGGTTCTAAGGCACTCGTTAATCCTTTAACCGCTTCTTCTACTTCTGTTTCATAAAATTGACCAACTTTCATCAACATTTTATCGAGTTCCCCAGATTCTTCACCAATGGCAATCATTTGAACAGCCAAATCGGGAAAAACTCGTTCTTCTTGAATGGCTAAACTAATTAATCCCCCTTGTTGAATTTCCATTCGGGCGTGTTCAATGGCATTGGAAATTGCTTGATTTCCAGCGACATCTCGCACAATTTCCAATGAACTCATAATCGGTACACCGGAGCGAGTTAAGCTGCCGAAAATAATACAAAAACGGGCAACGGCTGACTTTTCAATTAGGGGGCCAAATAAAGGCAGTTTCAGATAAATTTTATCCAACATTAAGTGACCGGCTGGTGTTTTATAAAAGGCTTGATACCCAAAGAAAAAGGCAATTAATGCTCCAATAATAATCGCTTGGGGAATCGGCGGCCAAGTGGTACAAAAAGCACTAATGGCTAACATTACAATGGTTAACGTTGGTAATTCTGTGCCAATTTGTTCAAAAATACCAGCAAATGTCGGTAACAAGAAAATGGTCATCCCGAAAAATACCGCAATTGCAATAAACAATACAGTTTTCGGATAAGACATTGCCGATTGAATTTCACTTTGGGTTTTGTGGTTTTTTTCCATCATGGTTGCCAGACGTTCTAGAACTTCATCTAGAACCCCCCCAACTTCCCCGGCTGCTACCATACTCACAAATAGTTGGTCAAACACTTCAGGGAACTTTTTCATCGATTCTGATAAGGAAGTTCCTTCTTCTACATCGGCACGAATTGTATCCAGTGCTCGTTTCAATCGCGCATTCGGACATTGTTCCGCCAATACACTTAAACAGCGTGCCATGGCAATTCCTGCATTAAACATTGCCGCAAATTGTCGGGCAAAAATAGCTAAGTCTTTAACCGTAATTGAAGAAAGAGCGACGTTAATATCTTCCTCTAATTTCTTGAGATTAAATCCTTGATCTCTGGAGTGAGTTCTGAGTTTATTGGTTGTCATAATTCATCTAGATTGCAATAATCGCTTCTAGTCAATTGATTCAATTAAAATTCTATTCAATGTCTACTGCCTACAAAAGTGAGAACTTATGCTGAGGGTAGAGACGTTACAGATAACGTCCCTACCGTTTTTTGGGTTTGAGCCATTTCAACGTGCTTTGACTTTTTGTCCTTTACCCATTTGAGGAGCCGGACCAATCAACCGTTCCAGTTCATCAGGTTTAGAACTTTTACTCATCGCTGCTTCCCAACTGACTTTGCCGTCTTGGTAAAGTTTAGCCAAGGCCATTTCCATCGTCTGCATCCCTAACTTAGCCCCCATTTGAATTTGGGAGTAAATTTGTGAGGTTTTCCCTTCCCGAATCAGGTTCCCCATCGCCGGCGTGTTAATCATAATTTCTTGAGCCGCACAACGACCGCCACTGAGGGTGGGAACCAAGTTTTGACTACAAACCCCTACCAAGGAACCGGATAACTGAGCACGAACCTGGGGTTGCTGAATGGGGGGGAATACGTCTAAAATCCGGTCAACCGTAGCCGAAGCGGAGTTGGTGTGCAATGTCCCAAACACCAAGTGACCCGTTTCTGCGGCAGAAATCGCCAACCCAATGGTTTCTAAGTCCCGCATTTCCCCCACCAGAATGATATCGGGGTCTTCCCGCAATGCCGCTTTCAGCGCATTAGCAAAACTTTTGGTATCTTCCCCTTTTTGCCGTTGGTGAAACAAACTCTTAACATTGGGAAACACATACTCAATCGGGTCTTCTACCGTCAGAATATGTTCAGCCCGAGTGCGGTTAATCAAATCTAGTAATGCCGCCATAGTGGTGGTTTTACCTGAACCCGTTTGACCCGTCACCAAAACCATTCCCCGAGGTCGTTCCGTTAAGTCCCGCAGAATTTGAGGCACGCCCAGTTTATCGGCGTTGGGAATTTTGGAGGCCAGCGCCCGTAAACAAGCCGCCCAACAGCCCCGTTCCCGGTAAACATTCACCCGGAACCGAGCTAAGCCTTTCACCCCATAAGCACAGTCTAACTCCCAGTTTTGCTCCAGTTGTTTCCGTTGCATATTATTGAGCATTTGGAAAATTAGCGCCTGGACTTCTTCGGGGGCCAACAGTTCACCAAATTGGGGCTGGGGAGTCAGTTTCCCACTCAGCCGAAAAAAGATGGGCGCACCCGCCTGAATATGCATATCCGAGCCACCTTGCTCGATTAAAGATTCCATCACATCTTCAATCATTAAACCGGGCATTTCACAAAATCCTCCATCCTAATAAAAATAAAACTTTGTATTCTCACGCAATCAATTCCTGAACTGTTTAAACTAATCAGTAAAGCGGGGGGTGAGGCAATAGGGACAATCTAACCACTCCGGTTTGAGTTCAGCACGACAGCCTTTACAAGTGAGTCCTTGTTTGCGCTTGGCTTTTAACTCTGACTCTAACCCAGAGTCAGTGAATGTCACCCGTTCCACTTCCTCAAAGGTGGTATGTCCTTCCCGCACCAACTGCAAACTATAAGCCAGTAAGGTTTTCATCCCTTCTTCTACCGCTGCTTCTTTAATTTGCTCTGTCGGTGCCCCTTGGGTAATCAAGGTTTGCAGCCGTTCCGTGACTTTGAGGAACTCATACACCCCGACCCGGCCTTTATATCCTAAACCGCCACACTTTTTACAGAGTTCCCCCCGATGGCTCAATTCTTTCCGCTGTTCCACCGCAATAGTATTGGCTTTGTAAATGGTGACATCAATAGCCTGGGAAACGGATAAGCCATAACGACCTAATTCTTCTGGGGTGGGTTGATAGGGAATCCGACAGTTTGTACACACCCGCCGCATTAACCGTTGAGCCAGAATCCCTAAGAGGGCGGCTGACACCATAAACGGTTCCACTCCCATCTCATCCAGACGAGCAATGGCTCCGGCTGCGTCGTTCGTGTGAAGGGTTGTCAACACCAAGTGTCCTGTTAACGCCGCTTCAATCGCAGTTTTTGCCGTTTCTAAGTCTCGGGTTTCCCCCACCAGTAAGACATCGGGGTCTTGCCGCAGAAATGCCCGTAGGATATTGGCGAAAGTGAGATCTTTTTCCCGAATCACCTGACATTGAGTAATTCCGGGTAAGGTATATTCAATCGGATCTTCAGCGGTACTGATATTAATGCCAGGGTCGTTGCGTTCAGCCAGAACGGAATACAGGGTAGTGGATTTACCCGAACCCGTTGGCCCGGTCACCAGAATTAACCCAAAGGGACGTTGAGACATTTCTCGCACTTTAGTCAGGGTTTCCTCATCTGAAATTAAGATATCTAATCCCAGTTGAGTCGAGGAACTGTCCAAAATCCGCAATACAATTTTTTCACCATAGCGACTGGGTAAACTATTCACCCGAAAATCAACTTTGCGGCCCTTGTAAATCCGCCGAATCCGACCGTCTTGGGCTTGGCGGCGTTCGGCGATATCTAAATTCGCTAGAATTTTAAAGCGAGAGGTAACAGCAGGAATCACTTTTTTGGGAAAACGGAAATATTCCTGTAACACCCCATCTTTACGCATCCGCACCTGCAAATGATTTTCTTGCGGTTCGACGTGAATATCAGAAACGGCTTCTGATAAAGCTTTGGCTAAGATCACGTTTACCGCCTTAATGACGGGGGCGGTTTCAGATTCACCAATTTCATCGGCGAGATCTCGTCCCCCTTCTTCGCCGTATTCTTCTAACTCAACTTCTTCAAAATCCCCCGCTGTAAATTGTAGCTTTTCATCTTCCAAACGAGCCGCTTCAGCTTGTTTGCGTTTAACTTCTTCGTCACTGTAGGCAGAAATTAACTGATCATAATCTTCTTGGGTAATTACCCGGCGTTCGAGGTGCAGTCCCTTAGGTCGCAAGACTTGATTTTTCAATTCATCTAACGCACTGAGGTTGTCCGGGTCAACCATAGCAATGCGAATCAATTTAGGTTCAGCATCCTCGAAAATTTCCAGGGGAATAAAGCGATGACGCTTACAAGTTTCAATGGAGGTTTCTAGGGTTTTCACCAGTTGGTCGATGGCCTCCACCGACATCTGTTCCATTTCGAGATCAAACGCCTCTACCCCATATAGAATTTTCAGTTCAAACAGGAGTTGTTTTTTATAATGTCGCGCCAGTTCTGGAGGCAAGGGTTTGCCACTGATGGACTCTAGAATTTCGGTCAAGGATTTCCCCGTTCTGCTGGTTTTCAGGGCTTGCTGAAACTGTTCTGGGCTAACGTAGCCTGCCTGAATTAACTTATTGCCAAACGGAGTCGTACTCTGGGGGACTAATGCGGTGCGTCGTTGGGATAGGTTAGTCATAAGTGAGGTTACGATCTCTAATCAGTATAGATTTCCCAAAGGGATGAATAAAGTTTCCTGAACTCGCTCTTGCCATTGATTGAACAGATCAAACAACAGAGCTGTTCAGTTGCTGTCAACGGGTCGGCAAGCCTTCAATAACTGTGACAAAATCAAGGAACTCTATTTCAGCTTAATAGATTTCCCCAGAGGCTACGAGGGTTCAGTCACTCGATGGTCTAAAGGTTGAGGGGTTCTGACGCCCAGTCGATCACGAGGTTGAGCTATCGAGTTAAAGGAAATTGTTTCTCAATTAGGAGAACAGACGATTCATTTTAAGAGAGGCTGACATTGATGATAGCTTTTATATTCCCCGACTGTTGTAATTTGGGGTATCATTTTAATTAAAATTTTTGAAGTCGTACATTCAAATTTGAGATAGAGCGTGGTAGTTCCCGATTATCATGTAAAGAAGGGAATCCGTCGCTCAATTTTAGATGATGAACTCAAATCAGCAAGACGAACGCATGGTAGATTTAACTCCAGAGACCCCAGAAGAAATGAGTGATCAAGTTCAGGACTCACCCTCACCGGAAGACAATATCCCCGTTGCAACTGACCCGTTAACCGGAGAAGTCCCGGTTGAAGACCAACCCACCCCGGCTGAAGCGATGCCATCAGAAACCGAAGAGGCTGCCGTTGACCTCAGTAGTGAACAATTACAGATGGAATTGGCAGGGTTAGCCAGTGTCAATGAATCGCTGAAAGCTCAAATGGAAGACATCAGCGGTCAGTATCGCCGACTAGCGGCTGATTTTGAGAATTTCCGCAAACGCACCCAAAAAGAAAAGGAAGACCTTGAGTTACAAATCAAGTGTGCCACCATTAAGAAGTTATTACCGGTTGTGGATAACTTTGAACGGGCGCGTACTCAAATTAAACCCCAAACCGATGAAGAGATAGCCATTCATAACAGCTATCAAGGGGTTTATAAGCAGATGGTTCAAGCCTTAAAGCAATTAGGAGTGTCTCCGATGCGCCCAGAGGGGGAACTTTTTGATCCCAATTTACACGAGGCGGTGATGCGCGAACCCACCAATGAGCATCCAGAAGACACCGTCATTGAAGAAATGATGCGGGGATATCTGCTTGGCGATCGCGTTCTGCGTCATGCTATGGTCAAAGTAGCCACCGCAGCAGAGGAGACTCCAGCCAATGGAGCCGATGGTGAAGCTTAACGCCCTCGCCACCGTGACGGTTTGTCACAGCAAGGCTTGGGGAGCAAGGCAAGACCCTTAATTTTCTCAGGGGTTCACTGGACTCCAACCTCTATCAGGAAACGATTTCAGCTTTGCTCTCCCATCAGCTCAACGTTCGTTCATTTTTGCACACCTTCATCGCTGTTTACGCTATGGGAAAAGTCATTGGGATCGACCTCGGCACAACGAATAGTTGCGTGGCTGTTCTAGAAGGGGGAAAGCCAACCGTGATCTCTAACTCCGAAGGCGGACGCACCACCCCCAGTATTGTAGGATTTGGCAAGTCTGGGGAACGCTTGGTGGGTCAACTGGGAAAACGGCAAGCGGTGACCAATGCCGAAAATACCATTTTTAGTATTAAACGGTTTATTGGACGACGCTGGGAAGACACGGAACAAGAGCGTTCTCGGGTGTCTTATCAATGTGTCCCCGGAAAAGATAATACGGTCAATGTTCAAATCCGATCTCAGGTGTATACCCCCCAAGAAATCTCGGCGATGGTGTTGCAAAAATTGAAGGAGGAAGCAGAAGCCTACTTAGGAGAAACCGTCACCCAAGCGGTGATTACAGTTCCGGCTTATTTTACCGATGCTCAACGGCAAGCCACGAAAGATGCGGGAACTATTGCCGGGTTGGAAGTTTTGCGGATTATCAATGAACCCACAGCTGCTGCTCTGTCTTATGGTTTAGACAAGCAAGATCAAGATCAAAAAATCCTGGTGTTTGACCTGGGGGGCGGTACGTTTGATGTTTCGATTTTACAATTGGGGGACGGGATTTTTGAAGTCAATGCTACGGCAGGAAATAACCATCTCGGCGGCGATGACTTTGATAACTGTATCGTCCAATGGATGATTGAAATTTTCAAGCAACGGGAAGGTCAAGATCTATCGGTGGATAAAATGGCACTGCAACGCCTGCGAGAAGCGGCGGAGAAAGCCAAAATAGAACTCTCGACCTGTACCACAACCGCCATTAACCTGCCCTTTATTACGGCTGATGAAGGGGGGCCAAAACACCTGGAATTGGAACTGAGTCGGGCGCAATTTGAGGAACTCAGCAAAGATCTGGTACAAAGTACCATTGATCCTGTGGTTCAAGCCCTCAAAGATGCGAGTTTAGAACCCAATGCCATTGACCGGATTATTCTCGTGGGAGGATCAACCCGGATTCCAGCGGTACAAGCGGCAATTCAACACCATTTTAATGGCAAAGAACCGGATCGCTCAGTGAATCCGGATGAAGCCGTTGCCCTGGGGGCCGCAATTCAAGCGGGAGTACTGGGGGGAGAAGTCAAGGACTTGTTACTGTTGGATGTAACTCCCCTCTCCTTGGGATTAGAAACCTTGGGTGGAGTCACCACCAAAGTGATTGAACGCAATACCACCTTGCCCACGAGTCATTCCCAAACCTTTTCGACCGCCGTTGATGGACAAACCTCCGTTGAAATCCATGTCCTGCAAGGGGAACGGGCTATGGCAAAAGATAACAAAAGCTTAGGGAAGTTTTTGTTTACCGGCATTCCCCCAGCTCCCCGTGGTGTCCCTCAAATCGAAGTTTCTTTTGATATTGATGCCAACGGCATTCTGCAAGTGTCAGCCATTGACCGAGGCACAGGCAAAGAACAAAGCATTCAAATTACCAATACAGGGGGATTGAGTGAAGCCGAAATTGAGCGGATGCGCCAAGAAGCTGAACTCTACGCCGATGAAGACGAACAGCGTCAACAAATCGCAGCCCTGAAAAATCAATCTGAAAGCCTTTTCTATAATTGTAAGGTAACGTTAAAACAGAATGCTCAGTTGCTCACGGATGAACTGAAACAGCAGATTCGTGACTGTGCCACGCCTTTAAAACAAGCTATGGCTAATCCCAATGTTTCTTACGAGGAAATGAAGCAACGAGTTGAAGCTTTTCAAGCTGTGCTCTATCAAATTGGGGCAACCGTTTATGAAAAAGCCGGTCAAGCCCCTTCAGGGTCAACCGCTCCTCCTGAAAAACCGTCCGTGAGTTTAGAAGAAACAGAGACAACTAAGTCAGACTCAACACCAGAAGCCTCTGCTGAAAAACCATCCTTGGGTTTAGAAGAAACAGAGACAACTGAGTCAGACTCAACACCAGAAGCCTCTGCTGAAGAACCGTCCTTGGGTTTAGAAGACCCAGACATCGCTGAGGCGGAAACGCTCCTGACTGAACCCAATTTCATGGCAATAGCGGAATTAGATTCCAGCGATGAGTTGGACTCCGAGGCTGAAGAGGATTCCGAGATTGACCCCGGTAATCCGTTTATTATCAGCTCCAATTCTTAACCAACAAATTAGGGGTGGAACTGTCCCAGAAGCATTTTTGTTCCCGTTTTTACCTTTATCGTTTTTGTTCTCTATTTTTTAAACAGTATGGCAAAGGATTATTATGAAGTTTTAGGGGTTTCTCGTGATGCAGACAAAGAAGAGATCAAACGATCTTATCGTCGTCTTGCCCGCAAGTATCACCCCGATGTGAATAAAGAGCCAGGAGCTGAAGAGCGATTTAAGGAAATTAATCGCGCCTACGAGATTCTCTCTGAACCCGAAATGAGAGCACGGTATGACCGTTTTGGCGAACAGGGGGTTTCTGGTGCGGCGGCTGGTGCTTATTCTCAAGACTTCAGTGATAGTTTTGCAGATATTTTTGAGAGTTTCTTCAGTGGATTTGCTGGGGGCGGCATGGGTAACCCCCAAACTCGCCGACGCACTGGCCCTGTGCGAGGGGATGATTTACGCATTGATCTGAAACTGGATTTTAAAGAAGCGATTTTTGGCGGGGAAAAAGAAATCCGAATTAAACACCTCGAAACCTGCGATACCTGTAATGGTTCGGGGGCAAAAGCCGGCACTCAAGCTCAAACCTGTTCCACTTGTGGTGGCAATGGACAAGTCCGCCGAGCCACTCGTACCCCCTTTGGTAGTTTTACTCAGGTTTCCGTTTGCCCCAGTTGTAACGGCAGTGGACAGGTGATTGAAGAAAAATGTTCTACCTGTGGCGGTCGGGGCGTGAATGAAGTTACCAAGAAACTGAAAATTAATGTGCCGGCTGGTGTAGATGATGGCACCAGGCTGCGGGTTTCTAATGAAGGGGATGCGGGTAAACGGGGTGGCCCACCAGGAGATTTATATGTCTTTTTATCGGTAGCCAGTGATCCGAAGTTTAAACGGGATAAAATTAATATCCTGTCCGAAATCAAAATTAGTTATTTACAAGCGATTCTCGGCTGCAATTTTGAAGTGGAAACTGTGGATGGTACCACTCAATTAACCATTCCCGCTGGAACCCAACCCGGAACCGTTTTAACTCTTGAAAATCAAGGGGTTCCTCGCCTCGGAAATGCTGTGAGTCGCGGGGATCATTTGATTACAGTATTGGTGGATATTCCGACTCGAATTACCAATGATGAACGAGAGTTACTCGAACAACTGGCTCAAATCAAAGGAGAACGAACTGGAAAAGGTGGACTGGAAGGATTCCTCGGAAATTTATTTCATCAAAAATAAGTATGAGCAACTCATCAACTTCAACGCCCGATTTACAAATGGATTTAAGAGGGACTCCCTGTCCCTTGAATTTTGTCCGCACTAAGCTGCGTTTGGAAAAAATGCAACCGGGTTCTTTGTTAGAGGTTTGGTTAGATGGAGGTGAACCCATTGAACAGGTTCCGGATAGTTTGAGGATGGAAGGATATACGATAGAAACCATTGAAGAACGTGCCGGGTTTTTTGCCCTACAAGTTCGACGACCTCAGACTCAGTCATGAGTTTCGTGGAATACCCCTCATCGAGGAGGGCAACCTCAGCCCAATTAACCGGAACCGTGATGGCGGTTCAAGCCAATTTCTATCAAGTTTACTTAGACTCTGAATTGGTGAGTCCGGCAGCAGAAACCTCCATACTCTTGTGTACCCGGCGGACTAGACTCAAAAAAATTGGTCAGAAAGTGATGGTTGGGGATCGGGTGGGGATAGAAGATCCGGACTGGAAGGGTCAGCGGGGCGCGATCGCAGACGTTTTTCCTCGGCAAACTGAACTGAGTCGGCCGCCCATTGCGAATGCCAATCAAATTTTATTGGTGTTTTCGATTGCCGAACCCGATTTAGATCCAGTGGCACTGAGCCGATTTTTAGTGAAAGCCGAATCAACTCAACTTGATGTTAAGCTTTGTTTAAATAAGTGTGATTTGATTAAAACTGAGGAATTACAGCATTGGTTTGAGCGGCTTCAGGGGTGGGGATATCAACCGTTATTGATTAGTGTGCGTCAAGAGTTAGAATATTTTCTAGAATCCAGGAATGATGCTCAACCCTTCACTCAAGGTAAGACTGATTCTGCCTTACTGCAACAACTTCGGGATAAAATTACAGTGATTTCTGGCCCCTCTGGGGTGGGAAAATCCAGTTTAATTAATCGATTGATTCCCAAAATTGATCTGCGCGTCGGGAAAGTCTCCGGTAAATTAGGCCGAGGACGACACACCACACGCCATGTGGAGTTATTTGAGTTACCCACTGGGGGGTTGTTAGCCGATAGTCCTGGATTTAATCAACCCACATTAGATTGTGATCCTCAACAACTCTCCCAGTATTTCCCTGAAATTCAACAGAGACTCACCACGGGATCTTGTCAATTTAACGACTGCTTGCATCGAGATGAACCCAATTGTGTGGTTCGGGGAGACTGGGAACGCTACGATCATTACTTAGAATTTTTGCAAGAGGCGATCATCCGTCAGGAAGCCATGATACAGCAACCGGATGCAGAATCGAGTTTAAAATCTAAAACCACATCCGGTGGCAAACGACAATATGAACCAAAACTTGCCTCTAAAAAATATCGTCGAACCTCTCGCCGCCTGCAACATCAAACGTTACAGGATTTGTGTGAAGAAATCGATGAAATGTAGGGGTTAGTTATTTGTTATTCGTCATTCGTTCTTGGTATTGCCTATTACCCGTGAGAGAGTGGAGGGCAATGTCATTTACAAATAATTTCTGATTACTGTAAAACTGAATTAAATCTTTTTGATGATCCGTTATGAATGACAAACAAACTTCTCAAGCGATCGCCATGACTACAATGCTTGGTATCATTTTTATAAAGAGAAAGAAGCTGATTCGGACTGCGATCGCCCAGCATCTCTGAAAGAAAATCGCCTAAAATAGACAGATTAGATTTGCCTCCCCCTGGCTTCCCTGGTGCTGACTTAAAATATGGATCTTGATAACATCCTGAACCCTCTTACTGCCAACCCTGAGCAATTAATTGGTGCAAACTTAGCGGGTGCACAACTGAAGGGGGCAAACTTTCGAGGGATTAATCTGACTGAGATTAACCTCAGTGATGCCATGTTAGCCTATGCAGACTTCATCGAAGCCAATTTAACCCAGGCAAATCTTAAAAGGGCTAATTTCACAGAAGCCTTTATGAACCTAGCCAACCTCACAGGCGCTGATTTAACTGCGGCTCATCTCCCAGAAGCCACGTTAGTGGGGGCAGAATTTCAACAGGCTCGTCTGACCCAATGTTACCTCAAAGGGGCAAATCTTGTCGGTGCTAACTTCCAGTATGCGAATTTAGCGGGGGCTAACCTGAGTGATGCGGACTTGAGAGGGGCGCAATTCCTTCATGCTCAGTTAAACGGGGCGGTTTACAACAACCGGACGATTTTTCCCAAAGAATTTGATCCTCAAGCAGCAGGGGCTTATCTGCTTGCGCCTAATGTTGTCCTTAAAGGGGTGAATTTATCCCACATGGACTTACAAGCAGCGGACTTACGGGGGGCTGACTTACGGGGTGCAAATCTGTCTCACACGAATTTAAGGGGGGTTAATTTAGATCGGGCAAACCTCAGTCAGACTAATTTAAGCAGTACGGACTTAAGAACGGCGAATTTAAATGAGGTGCTGTTAGAAAAAGCAATTTATGATCCCAATACTCGCCTGTCCCCAGGTTTAGATTTACGGGAAGGCGGAGCCTATTTAATTGCAGCTCATGTCAACCTCGCTGGGGTGAATCTGAGTCGAGTTGATCTCAGTTACACTAACCTCTGTGGCGCGAATTTAAGCGGAGCCAACTTGAAAGCGGTGAACTTCACAGAAGCGGATTTAAGTCAGGCGATTTTGAAAAAAGCAATATTACAACAAGCCAATTTAGAAAACATTGATCTGCGGCAAGCCAATTTAACCGCTGCCAATTTACATCAAGTTAATTTAAAGTTTGCGGATTTGCGTGGCATTGATTTAACTCGGGCGAATCTTGATGATGCCGATCTCAGTTATGCAGATTTACGCCAAGCGGATTTGACCCGAGCCAGTTTGTCTCAGGCGAACTTAGCCTACACTGATTTAAGAGGAATTGATTTGACTCAGGCTAATTTACACCGTGCTAATTTAGCCGATGCCAATCTGAGAAATGCAGAACTGATTCGTGTCAATTTAGCAGGGGCTAATTTAATCGGTGTAGATTTTAGTGGATCAATTTTGTTTGATGTAAATTTTGACGGTGCGAATCTGACGGGGGCAATTCTGACGGATGCCATCCTCAAGCACGTTTCTTTGTCGGATACCCATTTAGAAAATACAGATTTTGCGGAAAAGGAGAAACGCCCCCTGTAGTCAGCCTCGGTTTAATTTTAAAGTTAACATGAAGTTTACACTAAATTGCCTCAACTTCCGGTATGAATAATGAGGCTTCCCGACTCCAGTCATTTTGCGGAAGTTAGAAGCTCGCCTTCAGCAACAGCGGGGGTCAAACGTCATTTTTATAGGAGTTACAGCTTTTTTGAAAGGTTCCTAGATTGACGCCAACCTCTACTAGTCAATGTTCAAATGATGATGTCAGTGATTTAGTCAAAATGATACATTATTTTAGTAAATCAAGATTCAGTCCGTTGAACCAGGAATTTTCCTTAACTAGACTGAAAACTTGAAACATGCTGTGGGTTTGAGCAACATTTATGACATCAGAAAAACCGCTGGGTTCTGTGACTCAAGGTTCCCTCACAAAAGGATTAGAAGTTCGACTCTATCCCGATATTTCCGTCGAACAAATGCGGGTGGGAAAATTTTTGGTGGTTCGTGGCGTGCGATCGCATTTTTTCTGTCTTCTGACGGATGTTTCCCTTGGTGCTGCCAGTGCTAGAATTTTTGCTAATCCACCCCATCCTGATGATGATTTCTTACAAGCCGTTCTTGCTGGAGGCAGTACCTATGGCACGATTGAACTGAGTCCGATGTTAATGCTGAATAGGCTTGAGTCTGAGGCACAAATGCGTCAGCAATTAGAGGCTCACACCCGTTCTCAACAGGATACAGCTGCTAATGGTCAGTTCACTTTAGCCTCTTTTCAAGCTCAAACCAACAGCGAGGTTGAACTGCTTCCTGTTAAAACCATTCCTTGTCATTTTTCTCAGGTTTATGAAGCCAGTGAACGGGATTTTCGGATTATTTTCGGTTGGGAAGATGATCCCCATCGTCGGAATTTTGCTATCGGCAAACCTATCGATATGGATGTTCCCGTTTGCCTAGATTTAGACCGATTTGTAGAACGCAGTAATGGAGTTTTTGGTAAATCAGGAACCGGAAAATCTTTTCTCACTCGCTTATTAATATCAGGAATTATCCGCAAAAAAGCAGCGGTTAATCTAATTTTTGATATGCATTCTGAATATGGTTGGGAAGCCGTTTCAGAAGGCAAACGATTTAATACTGTCAAAGGGTTACGGCAACTGTTTCCGGGACAAGTGGAAGTATATACCCTCGATCCCCAATCTACCCGCCGACGGGGCATTCGGGACGCTCAGGAACTGTATCTCAGTTATGATCAAATTGAAGTTGAAGATTTGTCTTTGGTTCAGCGAGAATTAAATCTCTCGGAGGCTAGTTTAGACAGTGCAAATATTCTTCGCAGTGAATTTGGTAAATCTTGGATTAATCAACTTTTATCCATGACCAATGAAGAAATTCAGCTCTTTTGTGATGAAAAACGAGGTCATAAAGGCTCGATTATGTCTCTGCAACGCAAACTGTTGCGGATGGATAATTTAAAGTATATGCGCCCGAGTTGTCCTCATAATGATGTGGATCGGATTATCCAAAGTCTTGATGCAGGCAAACACGTCATTGTTGAATTTGGCTCGCAGTCTGATATGTTATCTTATATGCTAGTAACTAACATGATGACCCGCCGAATTCACCAAGCTTATGTGCGGAAAGCAGAGACTTTCTTAGCCTCAAAAAATCCTTGCGATCGCCCACAACAGTTGGTAATTACGATTGAAGAGGCTCACCGTTTCCTTGACCCTGCAATCGTTCGCTCCACTATTTTCGGAACCATTGCTCGGGAAATGCGGAAGTATTTCGTCACCCTATTAGTCGTGGATCAACGTCCTTCTGGAATTGACTCAGAGGTGATGTCTCAAATTGGCACAAGAATCACCGCTTTACTCAATGATGATAAGGATATTGATGCGATTTTTACAGGGGTTTCAGGCAGTCAAAGTTTGCGATCTGTTCTATCTAAACTCGACTCGAAACAACAGGCTTTAGTTCTCGGTCATGCAGTACCAATGCCTGTGGTAATTCGGACTCGTCCTTATGATGAAACCTTTTACCGTGAAATTGGTGAAACAGATTGGGAACAAAAGTCGGATGAAGAAGTATTAGAAGCAGCCGCCACGGCAATGGATGATTTGGGTTTTTAGGATTCATCGATAACCGATGATTCTCCCAAAAATTAACTTTTTTTATGAAATAAGTAAAAATGCTTAACTGTTCGGAAACCCCAATCATCAGGTTCGGTTATTGCTGAATAATTTTCATTTCAATCGGAGAAATTTCCAGGCATCATAAATAGTATAGTGATCAAATTTATTAATCCTTGAATGAAGCACTTGACTTTTCCCTCAGTGATCCTTCATAATAATATTAAAAAGATGTAAATTTGATTAATCCTGAGTTGAAGCCTCGTTTCAGGATGGAAACCGTGGGCAAAATCACAAAGGGATTTTGTGAACAAGAATCATCAGTTCCCTAAAATATTTTGGATAAGCGTCAATTGAACTCGTTAGTCGATTCTATCGTCTAAATACTTTGAGATCTGATGAAAGGGATGGGGGTGAAGGCTAGGGACTCATCCCGCCGAGGTGTCTACCTCAATCACGCAATACAGAGTAGAAATCCTCTGCCTCAGGCGTTCTACATACAACTAAGCAATTCGTGATCGCGGTTTTGTTTCAGCGACCACAACCTCACCTACTCCCAACCGAGTAGGAAACCGGGTTACAACTTTGAGTCTGTAATGGGAGTATAAATTCTAAACCTATGGCAACTGCTAAAACACAAAACAAAGCTAAGTCTACTAAAATGGGTGCTCGTTCTGGTATTTCTACCGACACAGTTCGGACTTATTTGCATGAAATTGGTCGCGTTCCCTTGTTAACGCGAGAAGAAGAAATTATTTATGGCAAGCAGGTTCAGCAAATGATGCAACTCCTTGACATCAAGGAAGAAATGGCAGAACGCTTAGATCGAGAACCCACTCACAAAGAATGGGCGGAACAAGCTAACTGTAGTGAAGCTGAACTCCATCGATCTTTAAAGCAAGGGCGGCGGGCGAAGCAAAAAATGATCGAAGCTAACCTCCGCTTAGTGGTTTCAATTGCCAAGAAATACCAAAAGCGGAACATGGAATTTCTTGATCTGATCCAAGAAGGAACCTTAGGCTTAGAACGGGGCGTAGAAAAATTTGATCCGACCCGAGGTTATAAATTCTCCACCTACGCTTACTGGTGGGTGCGTCAGGCGATTACAAGAGCGATCGCCCAAAATGGACGCACTATCCGTCTTCCCATCCATATTACCGAGAAATTAAATAAGATCAAACGGGTACAACGGGAGCTGTTTCAAAAGTATAGCCGTAACCCGACACCTGGGGAAATTGCTGAAGCCCTGGATCTCGAACCGGCTCAAATTCGCGAATACTTATTGGCTTCTCGTCAACCGATTTCTCTGGACTTACGAGTTGGGGATAATCAAGATACGGAACTGCAAGATCTTCTAGAAGATGAGGATGCTTCGGCTGATAGCTATGTCACCCATCAGTTGCTGCGTCAAGATCTCAAGAGTTTAATTTCTGAATTGACTCCTCAACAACAAGAAGTCTTAACCCTGCGATATGGTTTAGACGATGGTAAGGAAATGTCCCTCTCAAAAGTCGGTGTCCGGATGAATATTAGCCGGGAACGGGTGCGACAACTGGAAAATCAAGCCCTTAACCATCTTCGTCGCCGGAAAGCGAAAGTACGGGAATATCTTGCCAGTTAGTTCAACCATTAATCCGCTTTGTAGAGATGTTCTCAAGAACGTCTCTATTTTTTTGGGTGCAAAAGCGCAGGCATCAAAGATTCTATTTTTCTCTGAAAAAATCAATTTAAACAGCGAGGATCACAGCTTCGTAGCCCCTAGGACAGTCCGTGATCACGAATAAGCAAAATATTCTTAAAATTTTCTATAATAGGGGGTAAAACCCCTCGTTGATTGATCCAGCTATTACTGAGACACCCATTCCTCTAACCGTAAAGACTAACTAATTTTTTGAAGTTTCCGGATACGAGGAGTCTGCCCTTGAATCATTTAGCTATGGAAAGGAGAGGTTGCTTTCTATTCAATTTGCCCTGATTCAACAATCAGTCTTCTGTTGTCGAATCATCTTCTGTTAGCCACTTCTGTAGAGGATATCCACCGATGAAAACGCTGATGGTTCAACACAACAGCAACTCAGCTCAGTTTATGAAAGCACCAAAGCCGTCTCAATGTAGCCGTGAATGGGGTTTTGAGCCAACTTTAATGGTATCTCCCCAAAGAATCAACACCAAACTGAAATCCTTACCTCCCCTGGTTTCTACCCCAATTCGCCTAGAACTAGAAGCGTTAAAATGCTTTGAAACGGTTGAGCATCAATTTCAAGCTTGGGGAATTACCTTTAAAAATGCGATCGCCCTCCAACCCTCTAACCCAGCTTTTATGACGCAAGCCGATCAAGTTGTCTTGATGAGTGGACCCAATAGTGGTTTTTTAGAAATTTACTTTCAACATCCGCTTCAATTGATTGAAGCACGGGTGACCAGCTCCCAACCCACCATTCTCTCTGCGTTTAATGGCAATGACCAGGAAGTGGCTTGTACCCATACACCGACACCAGAACCGACAGCCGTTGGGGTTTCAGTTTTACCCCCTACATTACTTCAAATTAAAACACCAGGGATTCATAAAGTGACGTTCTCTACATTTGATGGTCAACTGATTATTGATTATTTAAAGTTATACTTCTGAAAGGTCTTCAAGCTGCTTCTGTTCACGACGGTTTAACCATCACGTTTCCAGGCTGTTCATGAACAAAATCTTAACCAATTGGGAAAACTGGTGATGAAATCGGGTCAATTTCAAGTATTAATCTATCGGCAGTGTGTCTATCAGTTCACTGATTGTATTGATGATTATTAAGCACTCTTAAGCACATTATCACCTAACATTAAGTTAGAAGCCCAGCAACGACCTGCTTGATTAATAAACTTGAAACAGACCCTCAAAAATGTGAGCGATCATCAAATATCACTATCCTATTTGTCAGCCTTTCATCTGGCTCAGAAAGCCTAAAAAGCGGCGGCTCCGGCTTCAGCAACGGCATGATCTTGTTCTCCTGAACCGCCACTCACGCCAATAGCACCCACCACTTTACCATCCCGTTTCAGGGGAATTCCACCAGCAAAAATCATCACTTTTCCGTTATTAGAGGCATGAATTCCAAAGAATTGATCGCCCGACTGAGTATAGGCTGCTAAATCTTGAGTGCTAACATCAAACGCCCGAGAAGTCCAAGCTTTTTTAATAGAAATATCAATACTACCGAACCAAGCACCATCCATACGAATATGGGCTACTAAATTACCCCCACTATCAGCAACAGCAATATTCATCGGCTGACCCATTTCTACTGCTTTTTGTTCTGCTGCGGCTATGACTCTTCTAGCATCTTCTAACGTCACCATTAAATTATTCCTAATGACTTAATCGGCGCAATTGTACCATATTACAGAAAAAGATCCCTTAAAAAGATACAGATTATTCGAGAACTTGTAAATGTTTCAAATTTTGTTGAGGAATACCTAAACCTAATAAAATTGTATAAGCCATAATTTGATATCCTGCTAAGTTGGGGTGAATGCCGTCACGGGTGAGAATATTTTGACTGTTTCCCCCATAACGTTGATAGGTGAGAATTACGTGTTTAAAGGCTTGATTAAGATCAATATATTGACAAGTGGTTTGTTGAGACACTTCTGCCATCGCGGCAATATATTCTACCAAACGTAGATTTTCTGGACTATTGAGATCTTCAGAAACTAATGTAGGAGATAATAACAATACAGGAATATTTCTGGTTCTGGCTGCTTGAATCATCGCGGTTAAACTTTGTCGATACTGTTCTAAGTCATCCAACTTATATTGAGAATGATTTAAACTTTGAATCACATCATTAACACCGACATTAATCACCACTAAATCTGGATTTTGAGCCATGACATCTTGCTGAAATCGATGCCGTAAATCGCTGGCTTTATTGCCAGAAACCCCCGCATTAATCAGTTCAATTGGCTGTTGAGGATACAAACGATTTAGATAACGTTGCATCAGCCAAATATAACCGCCAAATTGTCCCCCTGCTTGAGTGATACTATCCCCGAGGATGACGATTTTTTGTTTTCCTTGTAGTGGGAAAGGAACAGAGGCTTGCGGTTGGGCAGTGGCTTCGAGGCGGATGAATGGAAGGGGAAGCGTAGGACTGATTCCGGTCACGACAGCGACAGTGAATAGAGGGAGTAAAATTTTGTGAATGTTGATGATCATCTGAAAGGCAACAAGCAAACTAGCAGAAAAACAATAAAATTCAGCTCATATCCTACCTTAATCCTGACCGGATTTGGATTGTAACTTCAGCTAAACTGCCAGGAGCCGTCCGCCATAATCTCCGATTTAGGGTGACGAGGAATGGTAGACGGGATCTGTATCACGCAAGGGAACCTCTTGTCCCTCGATGTATTGTTTTAACACATCAACAGTCACTCCACCACAAGAAGCAATGAAGTACGACCCGTTCCACAGTACAGGCTTTCCTCAGTAAATCTTGTTTAATTCATGCTTAAATTCTTTACGAATTAATCAGCTTGTAACTGTTTTCAAGTTATTGATAAACTTGCATAAATCTAGCTAAAGCAGACGGGTTTTATGTAACCCTTTCCCTCTTAAGCGACCCCTATAGCGCCAGCCTAGGGTGTCGAGTACGTCACGAAACTTTTGCAGATCTTAACTGGGGTATAGGTTTTTCAATAAAACGTTACAAGTTATTCATGTCACAATAGATCTAACATAAAGTCGTAACGAGTTATTTCGGGGAGGTTTAACGTGGTCGCCCTCACAGACACAGTCCAAAATCGCTTAACTATCGCCGTTGAGGAAATAGCCCCTCAAACCACCACCATTCGTTCCTTAGATTGGGATCGCAATCGCTTTGATATTGAGTTTGGTTTACAAAACGGTACAACTTACAACTCCTTTATCATCCGAGGCGAGAAAACAGCCTTGGTGGATACCTCCCATGCTAAATTCCGCCAACTGTATCTCGATACCCTACAACAGCAAATTGATCTCAAAGACTTAGATTACTTAATTATCAGCCACACTGAACCCGATCACAGTGGTTTAGTGAAGGATATTCTGGAACTGGCCCCTCACATTACTGTCGTTGGGGCAAAAGTGGCATTACAATTCCTGGATAACTTCGTCCATACTCCCTATAACCGGGAAATGGTCAAAAGTGGTTCAACCTTAGATTTGGGGAATGGTCATCTGTTGGAGTTTGTCAGCGCCCCCAACCTCCATTGGCCGGATACCATTTTTACTTATGACCAAGCTACCCAAACCCTGTTTACCTGTGATGCCTTTGGCATGCACTATTGTTCCGATTACACCTACGATGAGAATTTAGCCGATATTGAGGCTGATTACCGCTTCTATTATGAATGTTTAATGGCTCCGAATGCTCGATCTGTGATTAACGCCATTAAACGCATGGAGAAACTAGGAGAGGTCAACACTATCGCCACCGGACACGGGCCAATTCTCAAGCATAACGTCGTAGAACTGGTGGGGCGTTATCAAGATTGGAGTCTTGCCCAAGCCCAAGCTGAAACCACCGTTGCTGTATTTTACTATTCTGATTACGGCTATAGCGATCGCCTGTCTCAAGCCATTGCCCACGGGATTACCAAAACGGGTGTGGCGGTGGAAATGATGGATTTGCGATCAGCTGAACCCCAGGAAGTGCGAGAATTAACAGAAATGGCAAAAGGATTAGTCATAGGTGCCCCTCCCATTTCTGATGAAGGTTCTCAAACGGCTGAGGAAGCCATTAGTACTATTCTGGCATCAGCCAATAACAAACAAGCTTTTGGACTGTATGAGTCCGGTGGGGGTAATGATTTATCCGTTTATCCCTTGCAAACTAAGTTAAAAGATGCCGGATTAAAACAGATCTTTCCTTCGATTTTAGTGAAAGAAACCCCCACTGATACCACCTACAAACTGTGTGAAGAAGCGGGAACCGACTTGGGACAACGGTTAACCTTAGCCAAAACCGTGAAACAAATGAAGTCCCTGGATCACGATCTTGATAAAGCTTTGGGACGCATTAGCGGTGGACTTTATATTATTACGGCTACCAAGGGAGAAGTTAACAGCGCCATGTTAGCATCTTGGATTTCTCAAGCCAGCTTTGAACCATTGGGACTAACTATTGCGGTGGCAAAAGATCGGGCAATTGAAGCATTAATGCAGGTCGATGATACCTTTGTTTTAAATGTCTTAGCGGAAGACAACTATCAAAAACTAATGAAACACTTCTTGCAACGGTTTGCCCCAGGGGCGGATCGCTTCGCTGGGGTGGACACCCAAACGGCAAACAATGGTAGCCCCATTTTAACGGAAGCTTTGGCTTATTTGGAGTGTAACGTTGCCAGTCGAATGGAACTCAGTGATCATTGGATCATCTATGCCACTGTCGAAAATGGACGAGTCAGCGATCCAGATCTATTACCGGCTGTGCATCATCGTAAAGTGGGGAATCACTATTAAGAGGGTTATTTGTCATTGGTTATTGGTTATTGGTGATTTCTCAAATAACGAACAACCAATGACCAATGACTCCATCTTCCCCTCACTTTTAACCCCCAATGGATCGGTTTTATGTCAAATGATGATTTATTAAAAAATCGAGATTACACCCTGATTATTGCCCGGAGTTTAGCCAGTCGTTCTGAAGACCATCCTTGGTATCAGGAATGGATAGAAGCACAAGCTTCTATTATTGATTTAGGGAAGAAATGTCAGGAATTTTCTCAAAATGGGCTAACCCTTTATGAAGCATCGGGTTTTCTGAAAAAATATGAGCAGACTACTGTTGCTCAGTTGGCAAATCTCCTACAAACGAATAATAGTATCCGTACCGTTATTCCAACCGATATTAACTTAGTAGAAGCCATCGCCGATGCTTTGAGTCATTATTTTCAACGGAAAACAGCGGGAGAAATCCAACCCAAAGGGGAAATTATTGTAGTAATTTTAGATCAACATGGCATTGATGGGATTGGGGAACTTCAAAACTTAATTGTGAAAGCCACAACCATGATGGAAAAGAATGAAGAATTGGGGATCACGTTTATTCAAATTGGAGATGATGCCGTCACCCGACAATTTTTAACGGGTTTAGATGATGGTTTAACCCAAGTTGGCGCAGAATTTGATATGGTAGATACCAAATATTGGCACGAGATTAAACGACGATCCATTCTTCAATTTTTATTTGATGCAATTTTAGATTAACGTTTACTACTGTTGTTTTTAATCATTGTAAAATCATGTCTAATTTAAAACCGCGTGACGTTCAAACCTTATTGATTGCAAATGATACAAAAGTATTGCGATCGCGAACTTGGGATCGACTTAAATTTGAAGTAGAATATTCTTTACAACGGGGAACCACTGCCAATAGCTATCTGATTCAGGCTGAAAAAACGGCATTAATTGATCCACCCGGAGAATCCTTCACCGCAAACTATATTGAATCGTTGCAAATGCGGCTGAATTGGAATCAATTAGATTATATTATTTTAGGACACTTTAACGCCAATCGGGGGGTCACCTTAAAAGCATTATTAGCCTTAGCCCCTCAAGTCACCTTTATCTGTTCTAACCCCGCTGCGTTAGCGTTAAAATCCTATTTTAGTGAAGCAGAAGAAAACATTAATGTCAAGGTCATTAAAGGAGAAGAAATATTAGATTTAGGACAAGGACATCAATTAAAATTCATTTTAGCCCCCACACCTCGTTGGCCAGATGGACTATTAACCTATGATTTAGCCACTCAAATTCTCTTCAGTGATAAATTATTTGGGGCGCACGTGTGTGGCGATCAAGTATTTGATGAAGGCTGGACAGTTTATAGTGAAGATCGACGGTTTTATTCTGATTGTTTGTATGCGGCTCAACCCCGACAACTCCTCAGCGTTTTAGATAAAATTGCTGAACTTCCTGAGATTCAATATTATGCGACAGGACATGGCCCCCTCGTGCGGTATGGCAAGAATGAGTTAACCAAATTATATCGGGAATGGAGCCAAAAACAAAGTACACAAGACTTGAAAGTTGCCTTACTCTATGCTTCTGCTTATGGAAATACGGCGACAGTTGCCCAAGCTATTGCTAGAGGTTTAACCAAGTCAGGCGTAGCGGTTGAGTCGATTAATTGTGAATATGCAAAATCGACTGAAATTCAAGCAGCGATTGAAAAATGTGATGGCTTTATAATTGGTTCTCCCACGTTAGGAGGTCATGCCCCCACACAAATTCAAACGGCATTGGGAATTGTTTTAAACACTGCCTCAAGCAATAAATTAGCGGGAGTTTTTGGTTCTTTTGGTTGGAGTGGAGAGGCAATTGATTATTTGGAAACGAAGTTAAAAGATGCAGGTTTTAAACTGGGATTTGAACCGATTCGGGTGAAATTTAAACCCACTGATGTTACGATTCAAACTTGCGAAGAAGCAGCTATTGATTTTGCTCAATTGTTAAAGCGAACGCAAAAACGTCGTACCGCCCGCCCCTCTGCCACTGCAACGGGGGCAGATCGAACAGCCCAAGCGGTAGGACGTTTGGTAGGTTCTTTGTGTGTGATGTCCTGTCATCGCGGGGATGTAACCAGTGCTATGTTAGCTTCCTGGGTGTCTCAGGCGACTTTTAACCCTCCTGGTTTAACGGTTGCGGTGGCAAAAGATCGGGCATTAGAATCTTTAACTCACCAGGGAGATCAATTTGTTCTGAATATTTTAGAAGAAGGTAATCAACTGCAAAAACATTTTATGAAGCGGTTTGCACCGGGAGAAGATCGGTTTACGGATTTAGCCACAGAAGAGGCTGCAAATGGCTGTTTTATTTTAAAAGATGCTCTCGCTTTCCTAGAATGTGAAGTCCAACAACGGATGGAATGTGGCGATCATTGGGTGGTTTATGCCACGGTGAAAAATGGACGGCTACTCAGTAGCGAAGGGGTAACAGCAGTTCATTATCGTAAAATTGGAACCTATTACTAATGATTCAACGTCAAAAACAACAGGTTAAGATGGAATCACTGTGACGAAGAGGGGAAGATGAGAAATCGAATGCCGCGCCGCCAATTTTGGAAACGATTTCTACCGATAATCCTGTTTATTTTGACATTAGTGGGATGTCGGATTTGGAGTTTAGCCCCTGAATCCCAATCTTTTACGGCGGTTTCTTCTCTTCCCTTGCCACAGTTACCGGATTGGATTGAGGAAATTAGTCCAACCGGGGAAGCCTCAAGTTCAAGTCAAGTTCGAGTTCGGTTTAAATACCCGTTAATTCCGGTTGAACAGCTTGATTCTCCTCGGCAACGTCAACTGTTAAATCAGTTTGAAATTACCCCCAACCTTCCTGGACATTTTCGCTTTCTCACCCCTCGGATGGTGGGGTTTCAAGCGGATCAGGCGTTACCTCTGTCTACACGGGTGCAAGTGAGGTTAAAGCAGGGGTTGGCGGATTTAGAGAATCATCGTCTGCAACAGGATTTAGCCTGGACCTTCCGCACAGAGTCCATTCAATTTTCTGATTTACCGGGAACGGAAAAGCGTGTCGGCAGCGTTGAAAATCCGGTGGGACTGACTCCAAAGTTATCATTTCGTTCTAATGTGCAGTTGGATTTAAAATCATTACAGGAACACGTCAAACTGGCTTTAGAAGGGAGTAACGAGGCTGTCCCGGTTAAGGTGGCGTTGAGTAAAAATGAATTTGACCCCGAGGAATTATCACCCCAGGCACAGTTCAACCCAGCTTATCATAATTGGCATTATAACATATCACCGACGGAAAATCTAGAAAAATCTGCAATTTATACCCTCGAAATTATGCCGGGAGTCCGTCCAATTCAAGGGAATTTAGAGAGTCAATTTGTCGTTTCTACTCAGATTCATACTTATGAACCCTTGCAATTAAAAGGGGTTGAATCTTATGGTCAACCTAACGCAGGGGGGACTTATGGACGGTTTGAAAATGGCAGTCCTCAGCTTAAATTTAATCATGGAATTATTGCCGAATCAGCCATTAATAATATTACAATTAGTCCGCAACCCAAAGATGTTCCTCAACTGATACAAGCTTATGATGGTTCTAATGAAATTAACATTAATCCTTGGGCGTTATCTGCTCAAACAGAATACACCATTACAGTTGATAAAGAATTAGAAGATCAATTTGGTCAAACCTTAGAAAATCCCGTAACTGTGACATATCAAACCGGAGATTTAGCGGCTGATATTCAAGTTCCAGATGGACTGAATATCTTCCCTGCTAATCAACCCTTACAACTAAATATTTCAACGGTGAATTTACCGCAAAATCGATACAAAGCCGTTTATCGAACGGTTGAACCGACAGATTTAGTGTATACAGATACGGCTTATCCCAGAAAAGGACGAAAAAATTTATTACCCTCTCAAACGGCTTGGTCTTCTTATCGAGTTAAAGAGTCGGAAAATGAAGTAGTCAACACTTCTATAAATTTACAAAAAAGATTAGGAAGAGACACGGGATTATTGGCTTATGGAGTGCAAGCTAGGACTAATTCTTATATTCAGGAAGGAGAAAAGCAATGGAATGAGCCAGAATTTTATGGACTCGTTCAACTCACCAATTTAGGCGTATTTGCCCAATGGTTTCCGGAGTCAGGATTGATTCGGGTTCATCATTTAGAAGATGGTTCTCCGGCGGCTGAAGCAACCGTTGAAATTTATCAGTCTCAATTGGATGCGGAAACCTTTCCTACTCCCACAGCTTGTGCCACAGGAATGACAAATGAAGCAGGAATTTTACAGTTAAATGGGGAAGATTTAAAGCAATGTATGAATGGCGATCACTTTTCTAATCCGCCAGAATTATTAGTCATTGCCAAAGAAAATCAAGATTGGGCATTTACTCGTAGTTATGTTTATAGTGGGGCTTATGATTATGGCATTGATCCCGGATGGGAATCGGGCAAACCTCAATCTCGAGGCGTTATGTTTTCAGATCGTCAACTGTATCAACCCGGAGAAAAGATTGCCGTTACAGGTGCAGCTTATTATTTAGAAAATGGCGAACTCAAACAAGATACTCAGGGAGATTATCAGGTTACATTGATTCAACCCAATGGAGAAGAACAAGATTTAGGCACTTACACTACCAATGAATTTGGTACATTTTCTATCGAATCAGATCTCGACTCCAATACTGTATTAGGAGATTATACCCTCAAAGCAACGGGAAAAATTGGGATTGAAATTTACGGGAACTTTAGAATTGCTGAATTTAAACCCCCTAACTTTAAAGTCAATGTTAATGTCGATAAAAATATTGCTTTAGCGGAAGAAACGATAACGGCAAATACTGAGAGTGACTATTTATTTGGTGCGCCTGTTGTTAGTGGCAAAGCCCAATATTATGTAACCCGAACCCCCACAACTTTTATCCCTGAAGGTTGGGAAGACTATTCCTTTGGGCAACAATGGTTTTGGCCGGAAGAAAAACCCAGTCTTTCTAGTGATGTGTGGCAGAAAAATCAAGTTTTAAATGATCAAGGAAAAGACAGTCAAACGGTTAAAATTGATCCCGATTTACCCTACCCCATGGCTTATCGAATTGATGTAGAAGTCTCGGATGTTTCTAATTTAGCGGTTTCTGATTCTCAAACCATTACCGCTTTACCCAGTAGCCGTTTAATTGGTTTAAAAAGTTCGTTTGTTGCCGAAGCCAATCAGGAATTTCCAGTGGAATTGATTGTGACAACGCCTGAAGGAAAAGTATTAGATAATATTGCTGTTCATCTAGAATTACAAAAGATGAATTATAGCAGTGTAACTCGCGTGGTAGAAGGGGGAAGAACTGCAAAAAATCAGATTGAATATGAAACCGTAGCAGAAGAAACTATCCAGTCTGAAAACACTGCAAAAATTGTCAATTTAACTGCGCCTGAGTCGGGAACTTATCGAATTCGTGCGAATTTTAATAATAGTCCAGATGCTACAACGGCAACGGATATCCAAATTTGGGTGACGGGAAATGATGCTGTCATTTGGGGAAATCAAGATGAAAATCGTTTAGAAGTTAAACTGGATAAAAAGAAATATCAACCGGGAGAAACAGCCACCGCGTTAATTCAATCTCCCTTTGCAGCAGGAGAACTTTATTTTGCTGTGATTCGTGATAAACCGTTGTATGAAATGCAAACTACCATCACAGGCGGTGCGCCACAAATTCAGTTTACGGTAACCCCAGAAATGTTACCGAATGCAGCAGTAGAAGCGGTGTTAGTGCGGCAAGGGACACCGTTATCGGAAGCAGAACCGGGTAGTGTTGAAAAGTTAACAAAAATTGGTTTTGCAACCTTTGAAACAGACTTAACAAATCAGTCCCTACAAGTTGAGGTTACACCCACTCAAACGGAATTAAAACCCGGTGCAGAACAAACTTTAGAACTGGAATTAACCGATGCTGAAAATCAACCCATTCCCGGACAATTTACTGTGATAGTGGTGAATGAGGCTATCTTACAATTGAATGGTTATCGTCCGCCAAATTTGTTAGAAACGGTGTATGCATCTCAACCCATTTCAACTCGTTTTAGTGATAATCGTCCCGATGTGCAATTTGCAACGACAACTAATCTTGCAGGAGAAGTTATGATGCAAAAAGGTTGGGGTTATGGCGGTGGACTCTCTTCCAGTATTGCCAGTCCGCGACTGCGAAAAGACTTTCAACCTTTAGCTTACTATAACGGTTCTGTTGTTACAGATAATCAAGGAAAAGCCACAATTAAATTTAAGCTTCCCGATGATTTAACCACCTGGCGCGTGATGGTTGTGGCAACCGATGGTAACTTACGGTTTGGTTCAAATGAGTCTACATTTATCACCACTCAACCATTACTTTCTAACCCCATTTTACCCCAATTTTCCCGCCCCGGAGACAAAATTTTAGGGGGAGTTGCCATTACCAATACCTCTGGAAAAACAGGAACTATTGATGTTACGGGTGAGTTAAATGGGGGAATTAAATTTTCTGCTGCGAATCAAGACAGTCAAACCATTCAAAGACGACTAAAACCAGGAACTCAAGCTTATCAATTTCCCATGATCGTCCAAGAAGCCGGAACCACTCAAATTCGCTTTACCACTGAATTTAATAATCAGTCTGATGCGTTTGAAGTGCCATTAGAAGTCAAGCCTTATACAGTAACAGAACAAGTCATAGAAACAGGAACAACGACTAAACAGACAATTATTCCCATTAACGTTAGTCGAAATATGATGCGAGATGTTGGCGGATTAGAGATTTCTCTGTCAACGACTTTAATTCCCCAAATTACTGCGCCGGCAAAACAACTCTTTCGTCAAAATGAAACCTCATTTTTAGAACCCAATCTCAATCAACTGATGATTGCAGCCCATTTAAAACAGTTAGGGGAAAAATATAACCAAACTTTCGCTGACTTAAACTTAGAACAAAAGACATCAGAAGCCATTGGAAAAATTACTCCACTGCAAGCAGAAGATGGGGGAATGATTGCTTATCCAGGACAAACCCAATCCGATCCTTTTCTGTCTGTTTATACTGCCGAAGCCTTAGCCAAAGCCTCCCAAACTGGGATAGAAATTCCTTCAGACTTAATCACTTCTCTGCAAACTTATTTACAACAAATTTTAGCCAATCCGGGTAAAGATGACATTTGTGCCAGTTTGGTTTGTAAAAACCGTTTGCGGTTAAATGTGTTAATGGCATTAGCCAACTGGGAAGATCCGCGCAACGAATTTATTGCTGATATTTATAGCTTACGCAAAGAATTAGATCTCGTCACTCAAATTAAATTAGCGCGATACTTAACAAATTTCCCCGAATGGCAATCAGAATTAGAGACTTTAATCACAGAATTAGAAGAAGTGATTTATCAAACTGGACGAACTGCAACGGTGAATCTTTCTCCAGAAGATCAATGGATGAATTCACCCACAGTGGCACAAGCTGAAGCCTTACAGTTAATGATTGCCCAAAATCGTCAACCGGAATTGTTAGATAAACTCCTGCAAAGTTTACTCGATTTACGGCAAAATGGACAGTGGGGAAATGGGTATGATAATGCCGCCGCTTTAACCGCATTAGTCGCCTATGCTGAAACAGAATCTATTCCGGAAAATATGAGTGTAAATGTTCAACTCGGAACCCAAAAACTCGGTTCAGTTCAACTCAATAGTACTGAAAATACCAACTGGAATTTAACCCTTTCCCTGAAAGAATTACCCCCTGGAAAAAACAATTTATTGATTACCCCCTCTGGAGAAGGAAAATTAAATTATTTAGTGGCGTTCAACTATCGTTTAGAAGGGAGTCAACCCGGACGATTTAATGGGGTGCTAGTAGATCGAAAAGTTCGCCTTGCCAATGACAATCAAGTGTTAGAAAACCAGGGACTTTCCACTAAAGAAACCCCCTTTAAAGTGTTAACCGGACAAGTCTTTGATATCGGCTTAGAATTGATTGTCGATCATCGGGTGAATCATGTGATGATTGAAGACCCATTACCGGCTGGAATGGAAGCTATTGATAGCAGTTTTCAAATTAGTAATCAAGCCCGGCAAGCCCAAACAGATAGTTGGCAAATTGACTATCAAACCATTTACCGGGATCGAATTTTTGCCTATGCAGAAACTTTAGAACCAGGCGTGTATCAACTGCATTATCTGGTTCGTTCTGTGACTCCCGGTGAGTTTCTCTGGCCGGGTGCAAAAGCTTATTTACAATATGCACCGGAAGAATTTGGACGCACTACTTCTTCAATATTAGTAGTGTCTCAGGACTCTTAATCATCACTTGTAATATTACAAAGTGTTGCGGCTTCTCGCAGAGTAGCTTTAGAAGCTTTTCGTAAAGCTCTCAAGCACGTTTATTGAATGAGTTAACCTAAAACCGAGACGTAATTACCCCTTATAAAGCAAGTTTAGATTTTACTGGGAGTTGATTTTTGTTTGAGTGTTGTTAACAAAATTATGTATTTTCCGGATATTTAGCAAAGATTGAGTAAGCCTAATTAGGGCTTGCTGAAAAACTCGGTCTATCGAATTTAAAACCAATACACCTCGAAAAATAGCAGGTTTGTGTCTAAGTTTCCTCATTTCTCTACAACTGGACTAGCGCAGTTTTGGGGGTTTGAGATTCTAATAGACCATAGCCTTGCACTGGCTTGATCCCAAAAAGCCGAAAAACCTTGATTTGCAAGGAGTTTCGGTCTATTCAGCAAACCCTAATTAGAGACTTATACAAACTTTTCTAATGGCTGGCAATACTATTTTTGTAACCAACACAAATGATTCCGGGGCTGGCTCCTTAAGAGCAGCAATTGCTACTGCTGAACCTGGAGATATTATTCAATTTAACTCCACCCTAAATGCTCAGACTATTGTTTTAACCAATGGGGAGCTAGTTATTAATAAGGATTTGACCATATCCGGTGAGAATGCCCCCAGTTTAATCATTAGTGGAAATCAAAATTCTCGAGTTTTTAATATTCAGAAGGATATCAACCGCAACCCTACTAATATTGTTTTGAATAATTTAACGATTGCGGATGGAAAAGTCACTGGAGAAGGAGAAGCAGGTGCGGGAGGGGGTATCTATCTAGATAACCGCACTAACTTAACCTTAGAAAATAGCGTACTGAGAAATAATGTAGCTGATTATGCGGGTGGCATTCTCAGTGCCTTTGAAAGCCACACAATTATTATTAATAGTAAATTTGAGAATAATGAGGGTTTCCTGGGAGGAAGTGAAAGAGGCGGCGGGGCAATTTCCACCGAAAGTGGTGGCAGCTTAACGGTTACCAATAGTGAATTTATCAACAATAAAGGCAGCAACGGTGGCGCAATTAATCACCTGTTAGGAGACTTAACCGTTGAAAATTCTACATTTATTAATAATGACTCCAGTTCCGGGGGGTCAATTGCCAATGGCAGCGGTGGCTATCATGGCGCTGGAGGGGCAATTTATACTGATGGCGCAAATAATTCTGGTCCCACGGGCGGCCCTGGCCCGGATGGCGGTTTAATTCAAATTCGTAATAGTTTTTTTGAAGGAAATACCGCAGCCGGAAAAGGCGGCGCAATGTTTCTGTTTACCTATTCGGCCGACCAAACGATTGTTGAAAATACCACCATTATTAACAACACCGTCATTCCTGATGGTGGCGGCACCGCTTTAGGGGGCGGTATTCGTCAAGATAATGGAATATTTACCGTTAACAATACCACCTTTGCCAATAATCGTTCTTATAATCAAGGAGGCGGTTTATGGGTGGGTGGCGATGCCCGTTTAACTGTTACCAATAGCACATTCTCCCACAACCGTGCAGAATCAGCCGATAGCACTGCAGGCTTAGGGGGTGCAATCACCCTGAGTAATGGTTCTAACCTGACGAATATTATTAATACCACTATTGCTGATAACTTCGCTGCTTCTCAGGGAGGAGGTTTCTGGGGTGGCAGTGCTAACACGACCCTAACCAATACCATTTTAGCCTATAACGTCGGTAATAATGGCGGTCAACCCGGATTTATTGCCAATCATAGCAAAATTCAGTTTAGTGATGGGGGAGGTAATTTTCAATCCGTTAAATTGAATCCAAACGATGTGAGTATTACCCCAAACGTGACCATCCTTGACCCATTATTGGGAGATCTCCAAAATATTGATGGAGTCTTGTTGCGTCCGTTACTGGCAAACAGTCCTGTTATTGATGCAGGAGTCACTGTTAATTTATCCACTGACCAACGAAATCAAACTCGTCCCCTCGATGGAGATAATAGTGGTACAACCGAGTTTGATAGTGGTGCTTATGAATTTGGGACTGCGCCTGAACCGACACCCGAACCCACACCTGAACCGACACCCGAACCCACGCCTGAACCGACACCCGAACCCACGCCTGAACCGACACCCGAACCCACGCCTGAACCCACGCCTGAACCCACGCCCAATGATGACTGTTTGTGTGAACCTTTCCCCAGTTTAGATCTCAATATTAGTCGTCAAGTCAACCCCCCTGAAGTTTCTCAAAATGGTACTTCGGAAAATGACACATTATTGGGAACTGCTAACAATGATGCTATTAACGGTTTTGGGGGAAATGATGTTCTCATTGGCTTAGAGGGTAATGACAACCTCGAAGCGCAAATTGGTCATGATGTGTTGTTTGGCAACGCTGGCAATGACTTCCTCAACGGAGGTAGTGGCTTCGACACCCTCTACGCCGGAAAAGACAATGATACCCTGTTTGGAGAAGAAGGCAACGATCACATCTGGGGGGATATCGGCAATGACAATATCAGCGGTGGCTGGGGTAATGATCTGTTATTTGGTAACGATGATCTAGATTTAGTCTTCGGTGATCAGGGAGATGATACCCTATTTGGCGGTGTAGGAGATGATAGCCTTGATGGCGGAGACGGTAATGATATTTTGTTTGGTAATATTGCCAATGACTTCGTTCAGGGAGGCATGGGAAGCGATACCATTTATGGTGGTCAAGAGAATGATAGCCTCTGCGGTGGCGAAGACAATGACCTACTGTTTGGCAACTTAGGGGTGGATACGCTGACTGGTTGTCAAGGGGATGACTTTCTATTTGGGGGTCAAGACAATGACAGTGTTTCAGGCGGCAGTGGCAATGACTGGGTCAGTGGAGATTTAGGGAATGATACCTTAACTGGCGGAATTGGACAGGATACATTTCTCCTCACCTCTGGTGATGATATCATTACCGATTTTGAAGATACGGTGGATATTTTAGGTTTAACGGGTGGTGTTACGTTTGAGCAGCTTAGCATTGCCTCAGAGAATAATTCAACGATTATCCGTCTTACCAGCAATAATGAAATTCTCGCCACTTTGAATAATATTGATGCGGTTCTCATCGATGCGAATGATTTTATCACAGTTGTCTAATTGAACCTCTAGGAGCATAATCTTTGATTTGCTCTTAGATTCTCAAGAAATGTTTCCACTCCTTGCATTCGATGTTCAGGCACAATGTCCTTAACTGTCGATTCCCAGGCTGATCGGACATTAACAATCATTTCTCCTAAAAAACCTGTTGTTTCAGGTGGAGGCAGGAGGCAGGAGGCAGGAGTAAGAGGTGAGGGCGTAACTTTCTGGCTGACCACCAGTAGATCTTTTTGATGAGAAAAACATGATAACACAAACCCTGCCCTCAATTCCCCTACGACTGAATCAGAGATTACAGTCGCAGTACCCTTGAGGCGGAGTGATGGATAGTTGACTATAAACTATATTGTATGTTATATATAGTGATGTATTTGGCTGAAGTCTAACACTAGAACAAATAATTTTGAGTGAAATGGGTTGCATTGTTGATTGAACTGGGATTGAGTGATCTTCAGTTGTCGTGTTGTTGTGTTCCTTTTCAACCCATTTGTAGATATCTACTGACTTTTTGATAGTGCATTAAAGTCAGCTAGGTCAACCTAGAATCTTTTTACCTGTTGGCAAAAGAGTGTCAAAAGATCTGATATTGCTGCTTTGAGACAAGGTTCCGGATGCCCAGCTAAAAACTGGAATTTAGAAGTGGAAATTTTTGAGGAGACAACGAACGCCAGCTTGCACTAGATCCTACCCACTGATGAACTTGTCAAAATTTTGAGAAAACTATGGCTATTACATATCCTTCCGCTCAAGACCAATATATGCTCGAATTGATCAATAGAGGTCGCTTAGATCCAGAAGCAGAAGCCGATCTTTATCTCAATGGCGATCTCAATGAAGGACTGGATGACGGTACAATCTCCACAGCGGCCAAACAACCTTTAGCCTTTAACCTCAACCTCAATGCAGCCGCTGAAGGTCACAGTCAGTGGATGCTGGACAATAACACATTTAGCCACACTGGGGAAGGGGGTTCAAGTTCAGGTCAACGGATGGAAAATGCAGGTTATTCCTTCACAGGTGCCTGGGGAAGAGGAGAAAATATTGCTTGGGTGGGAACAACAGGTACACCTAACTTCACAGCATTTGTTGAGGCAAACTACGAAAACCTGTTCATTGACGAAAACTACCCCGGTCGGGGTCATCGGGTCAACTTGATGAACGGCAACTTTCAGGAAATCGGACTTTCTTCACTCCAGGGAGGGTTTACCCCTAATAGTACCACTTACAATGCGGTGATGACAACCCAGGATTTTGCCTATTCTAGCAATCGTGGACCCTTTATCACCGGTGTAGCTTACACGGATGCTGTCACGGATAACGACTTCTATACAGTGGGTGAAGGACTTCAAGGCATAACGGTCACAGCTGTTGACACGGCTAATAACGCCAATACTTTTACCACGACCACTTGGAGTTCTGGGGGTTACAGCTTAGAGGTGGCAGCGGGTGCAACCTATACCGTTAGTTTCTCTGGTGATTTTGATGAAGATAATCAAACGGATACCGTTAATTATCAAGTCACTGTTGCTGCGGAAAACGTCAAACAAGATTTAGTCACAGACTCCATTATTCTCACGCCACAACCCACAACGGGTGATGATGACCTGACTTACACGGCTGCGGCTGAAACCATTGATGCTTTAGCGGGAAATGATATCATCCGAGCTAATGGCGGTAGCGATAATGTGTTTGGCAATGACGGTCACGATAAACTCTACGGTCAGGGTGGAGGAGACACCCTAATTGGCGGCACAGGTAACGACACTGTCAGTGGCGGTGGGGGAAATGATACTTTAATTGGGGTTGATGAGGGTTTAAGCCGCCCTGGCGCAGGAGAACGAGATGTGCTGATGGGAGGGAATAACGCTGACCTATTCGTTCTGGGAAATCAAACCACCGTGTTTTACGATGATGAAGGCACAACTGTGGCAGCGGGTAATGCCAGTCGGGCGTTGATCAAGGATTTTGCCATCGGAGTTGACCAAATTCAACTCAGTGGTAGTGCATCAGATTATCAATTAAAAGAAACTGCCGGAGGTAATACTAACATTTTCTTCCAACCTGCCGGTGAAGTGAAAGACCTGATTGCTATTGTGAACAATACAACAGGACTCAATCTGGCAGATACCTCAACATTCAGCTTTGTTTGATACATTAATTTTACCTGCATTTCTGACCCATTCTAAAGCCACCCAAATGACTGAATTACAGGAGTTGAGAATGTTGTGAATTTTGGCTGTAAAATATTCCCGATTTATATCACAATAGAAAGCGGACAACTGCACATTCACTCCATTCAATTTCAACTCTTATGGCCAGTTCAGAACAGGAAAAACAGAAAAAGAAAGAACACATCGCCCGCAGTCTAGGTCAGTTTAATGAAACTTCCACCTTTTCGATGGGATTGATGGGTTCTGATGAACGTAAAAAGCGGATTATGGATCATATTCGCTTAACCCGAGGTTAATCTCCTGTAGAGGCGTTTCAGTTAACGTCTCTACATTATTCTGACTCAGAATTCACTTAAAAAATAAAATGAATTTTTAGTTGCCAATTGGGTGCTATCCGCAGAATTTCAATTTGTCGAATAAATTCCCGAAAATAAAATCGCCGTTCAGCTTCCGTGAGATCTAACCAAAATTGAGGAATGGAAACCGCTTGAGCCGTTTCTTTCAAGTTTACAGGGGGTAATTGGGCTAGCTGATCTTGTAATTCTGCCATTTCTGTTCGTAACTTATAAGCCCGAATTTGTGCTGTTTCCTCGTCTAAAATATCTGCTGCTATTAACTGCGGCAACTGATCTAAAATATGCTTTTTATTGGCAATTTCTGCTTTCATTTCCCGTTTAACTCGATCAAGATTGGGTAATTCTAAAACCGCAACCGCTTGGGGTAAATCTTGACAAATGCGTGTAATGGTTGTCTCTAAAACGTGATGATAGGATAACGCCTTACATTTTGGTTTTCGAGGACAATTCATTGGGCGCAAATACAGATATTCTTGAGGTTTACGATAAGCCGTGACCCGTGAAATCGTCATTGAAGAATCACACTCCCCACACACCACTAAACCCGCTAAAGAACGCGGCGCACTTGCTGTTTTAGGAGGCATTCTTTGATTGCGTCGTAACAGTCGATCCACTTGTGCCGCTTCTTCTTGAGAAATAATGGGAATATGAGTATTGGGGATAATCTCGCCCTTTTTATATTCTAAACTTCCTCGATAAACTACATTAGTTAACCATCTTTTTCCCGTTGTCACTGATATTTTTTTACCATATCGTTGTTCTAAATATCGGACTGTTCCCCGCAATGAACCATAGATTAAAAACCGGTCAAAAAAGTCTTTGACAACAGGGGCAGTACTGCGATCTAAAATATATTTATCCTTCCCGCGCCGATAACCGTATGGCGCTTTTCCAGGAGGCGGAACCGCTTTTAAACGATTACGGGCGTGTCCTTCACAAATCCGGCGACTGCGTTGACTGCGTTGAATTTCTGCAAATAGTTGAATTACATCCGATTTTTTAACTGAATTATTCGATAAGTTGATATCAGAATCTATGGCAATAATATTAATATTTAGTAATTCTAAATTTGCTAAACACTGACTCACCGCCTCTAGAGAATCTCCTAATTCTTCATAACGTCGAATTAATAAATAGTCTATTTCTTCTGTTTGACAAAATTTTAATAATTCTTCCAATTCCTGTCTACTGCCGAAATCTTGGTAAATTCGATCTACCTCCCAACCCCAAATCATGGGATCAGGAGCGGTTTCAAATAAAGGATTTGTATAAGAATAGGCAATAATTTTCATATTTGATGGGCTTCACAATTTTTCTCTTTTTCGGAATATTTAGAGAAAAGTTAAGCTTGATTTAATTCAATAATATTGCCATCTGGATCTTCAACAAACAAAGCGGCTCGACCTGATGAACTCATTTGAAATGAATAATCATATTGAACTAATCGTTGTTGAGCTGCTTCAATATCATCCACGGCAAACGCTAAATGTCGATTCCGTCCCCATTTTTCATCATTAACTTTATCTGGAATCATTTGAGGATATTCAATTAAATGCAGTTGAACCTCCCCAATTTGATACCAGGTTCCTGCAAACTTTAAAGCGCGCTCAACTTGAGGTAATTCGAGGACAGTTCCGTAAAAATGATTTGCTTTTTCCAAATTGGAAACTAAAATTGCACTGTGAAGAAATTGATTGATTTTCATCGTGAATTGAGGGAATATAATTAAATCTTGGCTCTTCATCAAAAATGATCTTCGGTAGGCTACAGTAGCCATTCTGTCGAGTCAGTTGGTCATAATTTTATTCCTGTGCTTAACCCACCCTACAAACTATAAAGAAATAGGTTAATTTTCATAGCCATTGACGTTAATCTCACAACCCGTCCTGTAGAAACGTTCCTGGGAACGTTTCTACAGAATTGTCTAGTTTTTAATCAAAAAATCACAAGTCATTAAGACAAAGATATGAAAAATTCAACAGTTTATTTTACCCCATAATAAAACGCAATTTCCTTGTCTTTCAGCGGCGCAAAATCGGCATCTAGTAACATTTGATTTAATTCAGCTTGGGGAATATGTTTCGCCCCGATCCGCACAATTCGTGATCGCATCGTATTACTGACACCACTTCGTTGTCGCCCCGCTTCTAATCCCATCACTTGATGATAAAGTTCAAGTTTTGCAGGTGGAATGGGAGTCCCATCTAAATCTAAACCTTGAGCGATCGCAGTATCAACCGCATCTGCACCCAAAGTATTTTCAGTTGTTGAATCCGCTTGAGAAGACATAATCTTTTAGAACTTTTTATGAAAGAAAAGAATAGCCTTATTTTATCAGGTTATTGAAATGGAGCTATCCTAGGATCAGGTTTGAGTGAAATCATGTCAATGCCATCTCCTTCCCCCAATACTGATTTAGAAACTGGGTTAGCTGCGATCTCTCAAAAACAATACACCGAAGCGATCGCCCTTCTAGAACCGATCGCCACAGCTTATCCTCAACGTTCGCAGGGACTGCGGGCAAATATGGGGTTAGTTGTTGCTTATGAACACACCGGAGAGGTACAGAAAGCCATTGCCTTATGTCGTCAGTTAACTCAATCCTCTCAGAAAAAGGTAAAACATTGGGCAGATCGTCGCTTACAAACCCTGGAAAAACGTTATCCGGCAGCGGAAAACCCAACCCCTCCTGTCATTGAAACCGGGTTTATGGCATTTGATCCGACCCTTCAGCCCCCGAAGGTACAAGCAGCCGCTTCACCGCCTCCGCCTTCTCCACCGGTTGAAACTCCTAGCCCATTGAAACCACCACAACCCCCAACTATTTCTCAACCTGCAAAACAGTTGAAAAAGCAGACAGAGAGACATCCTCAAACCTTAACTCAAACGACTGTACAGGCGTATGGCAATACGCCCCAACAACCCACTCCCCAACCCCTTCAATGGCAGAATGCACCTCGCGCCGAAAAATGGCCCCGCCTCAAACAGCCTCAGTTTTGGCGCTTTCGCCTGGAACAAATTTTAACGGTAATGGCGTTATTGGGGTTGACGCCACGTTTGGTGGAATTTTTCATGGATACGACCAACGATATCATCCGAGAACTGCCGTTGATCCGACCGTTGCAACTGTTTTATCGAGATCCGACTCAGTTTGTTGATCTCACCCTGGGAATTTTATTTGTTTTCTCTCCTTGGATACTGGACAGTTGCTTAAAAATCAGGTGCGGTTTACAACCTTTACCCATGACTACCCTGTTTCAACGCAGTCCAGAAACTAACCGCATTTTACGCAGTTACTGTCAACAACGAAATTGGCCAGTTCCAACCTTAAAGTTATTGCCCACAACCGCCCCCGTTGTTATGAGTTATGGGTGTCTGCCTCGGTTTACTCGGATTGTCGTCAGTCAAGGTGTACTGGATCAACTTACCGAAGAGGAACTAGCCCTGATTGTAGCCCGAGAAGTGGCTCAAATGGGACATGGAGACTGTTTTGTCATGTCTTTTATTACCCTGATCACTCAAATTCCTTATCTGATTTATTGGCAACTCAGCCACATCACTGAACAATTCGTTAATCGCAATAGTTTATTATCGCCCCAACAGTTTCCCAAGGGGGTGGTTCAATTTGGGATCAAAGTCATCTATCCTGTGCTACGAAGCCTCTGTTTTGTCGGGTCACCGCTGTGTTATGGATTATTTTGGATCTTACGAGGATTGGGATTATGGCTGTCTCGACGACGAGTATATTATAGCGATCGCGCTGCTTGTAATTTAACCGGCAACCCCAATGCCCTGACTCGGGCTGTGGTGAAAATTGCTATTGGTTTAGCTGAGGAAATTCAACAGCAGGGAAAAACGCCGTTTTTACTAGAAGGGTTTGAACTGTTAATGCCCGTGAGTTATCGGCAAGCTTTAACGTTTGGTAGTTTAGCCCCCCATTATCCCCTGGTTTCATTGTTACAGTGGGAAGTGATCAATCCCTATCATCCCTGGTTAGAGATTAACAATTCTCATCCGGTGATTGGCGATCGTCTTCGACTATTGGGACGCTATGCTCAATTCTGGAACGTTGAACCGGAATTGAACTTTACCGAGTTGACACCAACGCCGCGATCTTTAGACTATTCTAAACTACTCTTGCAAGGCGCTCCCTTTTTTGGGCTGGTGGCGGGTCCTCTCATTGGCAGCTTCATCTGGCTATTGGGAGGAATTTGTGGGTTGTTAGGAATTTGGCAGTTGGAATGGTTATGGGGAGATCCGGCAATTTTGATGGGATGTATCCCAATTGGCTATAGTTTAGGGCTATTTTTACGGATGAACGCCTTTTTCCCAGAATTTAAACCGACACAGCGCCTCACCCAACCCCATTTAGGGGAGTTATATCAAAATCCTCAACCGATTCCCGTAGATAGTTTAGGAATTTGTATTGATGGTCAATTGTTGGGACGGCCTATCATAGGGAACCGGATGGGACAAGATTTAATTCTATCCACCCCTACCGGATTGGTGAAATTACATTATGTCCCGTCTCTCACGCCTCTAGCGAATTTCTGGCCCAGATTTCCCCATCCCGCTGACTGGGTCAATCAACCGGTTCAAGTGATCGGTTGGTGGCGACGAGGGGCAACCCCTTGGATAGACGTTGAGTGCATTCAAAAGATTGATCAACGGGTTCAAATTCGTGGGGGTCATCCCATTGGATTGACTTTGATTGCAGGTATCCTAACCTTTTGGGGAATCTGGTTTGTGTTTCAGGGAGGATTATGAATCTATCATGCTCCAGTCCGGGGTTTACATTCTGCCCCAGACCATGTTAAAGTTATTAACATTTTTTGACGAAGAATGCCTAAGCCAATAGAATGCTATGTACAGATAGTGTTCAATTCAAATCATCGATTGAGCAAACTTTGCAAAAATTGAGGCAAAGCGCTAGAATAACATTCCAAATTGTGTTATGCTGAAAGATGGTTTGGTTCTATCAAACTCAAAGAAACACTCAGCAAAGCTTGTAGAGCGCTGCAATGTCAAAGCAAACTATAGGTTTGGTTAAGGTAAATCTCTGTTGAGAAAATACTTTTGTTTTCCGGACTGCATATTGCAAAAAATGATATTTTGATTAATTTAAGAGTGGCATTGTTTAAATTCAGTCTTAACAGTATCATCAGTAATCATTCTGAAATGCTCTCACAGAGAGTTTTCAATAAATCTATAGCAAAATCTAGCTTTGAGAAATGATTCAAAGTTTAACGGGTCGTCTAGCCCATAACAAGTTTCTGTCTGCATTAGAGAATCCAGTTCAAATGGAGCCTAAAATCTTCTCAGTCCAGTTAATGGATTTGATCAAACGTGCTCAAGTTGTCAATCAGCTTAACGATTGGGTTTCTATTCGATTCAAAATGGTTTTCAAATGCAGTCAGTTGATGTTCAAACAGATAGGTTAAGTCTCAGCTTAGCTGGCTTATTTTTTGTTTTTGTCCTTAAAATTGGAGTAAATGCCCATGTCTGTTCGTCTTTATATTGGTAATTTACCGAAAGAATTAGATCGTCAAGAATTACAGTCTGTATTTGCTGACGAAGGTGATTCTGTAACCACTAAAGTCATTACAGATCGTAAAACTGGAAAATGTAGAGGGTTTGGATTTGTTACAGTTCAAAACGATGAGATAGCCGATCAAATCGTTGAGAAATATAACGGTTTTACCTTCAAAGATAACGCCCTAAAGATTGAAAAAGCGTTACCCCGTAAAAAAGGGAAAAGTGATAAAAATGCTGAAGGTTCTGAGGAGGAATCTCGGCCTGTGAATAAAAGTAGTGGAAAAAATCGGAAAAAATCCAAAGGTAGCGGTGGCAATAGCCATTCTGGTGCTCAACAAAGCAGCAGCAACGAAGCCACTCAACCCGATCCCCGTTGGGCGAATGAATTAGAGAAGCTCAAACAAATGCTGTCTGCTCAAACCAGTAATTCCTAATCCTTTTATTGAACGTAAACTTGATGATTTGACAGTAGAGACAGCTTCACAGTAAGTCTCTACTTTTTTTATGAGGGACTATTCTGAAATAATTTCCCTAATCTCTCTACTGCTCTAGGTAGATTGAGTAATATTGAGAAACGCTAAATTCTATCTGAAGAGGTTGTGCTCTCTCATAGATTAGGGGTAATCTTATAAATAAAGGGTGCAATCACTCTGATGTAGCGATTCTGGAGGACAAGCGGATGAAGATCATGTCCACAGCTTTACTGGGATTCTCAACAATCCTATTCTCTTTAAGTGGCTCTAATGCAGCTCAAGCCGCTAACCCGAGCCATGTTCAACAGCTTCTGGAAACCGGATTCTGTCAAGGATGCGACCTCAGGGGCGCAGATTTAAGAGCGGCTCATTTATTAGGGGCGGATTTGAGAGATGCGGATTTATCCAATGCCAATTTAGAAAATGCTAACCTCGAAGGAGCCGACTTAAGAGGGGCAAATTTAGAAGGGGCAAACTTAGCCGGAACTTTTTTAAATAGTGCTGAGTTAAATAATGCCAATTTAGCTGTTGCTGACTTAAGTCATGCTAACTTAATTCAAGCCAATTTAACCGGGGCAAATCTCTTGGGGACCAACTTAGAAGGAACCCAAATGATTGCCAACTCAGGGGCTGAGTTAAACGGCTTAAGTATTGGACGGGATCCCAATCGGTTAGTTTTCCCCGTCGGCGGCCCTGAACTCGATGAAGCGTTTAGATATACTCAGGAATATCTTGATCAGCATTTAGAGCCAATTCAATTGAATTTTAGAGGTAGCCCATTTAATCGTAACATTCGGTGGAGTTCTCCGGCGCTGGAGCAAGAGTCTAATTTAGAGCAAACGGATAAAAGTCCTAACGGGTTAGAAATTCGTTTTTAAGACTCCTGGTGAACTGCGCTAGTTCGCCTTGGGGCTGTGGAGTGTTTCCAACTGACTTTTTGTGGAAACGGGCTTAGCAATGCTTCTCTGGGTCAAGTTGCTATCTAGAGTTGGGTGAATGCCAGTCTAAGATCTAATAATATCTGCTGAGGAACCAGACTTGCTTTTTTCGGTCAGCGTAGATTTCTCGGATTTAGCCTTGACAATCCTGAGAGATGTGATACGATTGTATATCGTGAGCCATTGGGGCGTCGCCAAGCGGTAAGGCAGCGGGTTTTGGTCCCGCCATTCGGAGGTTCGAATCCTTCCGCCCCAGTTGAATTCAGGAAAGCACAAAAGTTAAGATTCAAGTTCAACTTTCCCTCAAACTAGGGTTTTGTTCCTCGGAGTAACCCAAATCGAATTAATCCCCGTTGATAACCCCGACTCATTAAGCCGAGGGATAAGGCTGCCTGAATGGTTGACCAACCGCTGGTGAGTAAACCTATCATTGCCTTGGGAGTGAAAGCAGAATCAATTACAATATCCCAAAAAGGGGCAACTGCTTTTGACCAATCTGCGGTTCGTAGATCTTGAAAACCGAGATCAGTCGCGATCGCCTCGTATTCCGGTAAAGATATCACATAAGGCAAGGCATAAACGCGATAAATCTTGGCTAAATGCTGGCGTTCACTTTCTGTTAAGGGGTTAGTATTGTTGTCAGTTGAACGATGACACCAAGTTGCCATGATCAGGGTACCACCTGGTTGCAATACCCGATAACATTCCTGTAAGAATTTGACTTTATCCGGCATATGTTCCCCACTTTCAAGAGTCCATACACAGTCAAAAGAATTATCCTCAAACGGCATTTCTAGGGCATTAGCGACATGAAAACTCACCTGGGAATCCAAATTGGCATTTTGGGCGCGTTCCGTGGCGCGTTGGGCTTGTACAGGGGATAAAGTAATGCCGATGGCTTGGGCTTGAAATTTCTCTGCTAAATAAAGGGTACTGCCGCCAATACCACAACCCACATCTAAAATCTGAGAAAATTTTCCTGTACTGGGTGGCGTTGCCCAACTCAGGAGTTCTTCAATTAAATCAATTTGTGCCTGTCGGCGGTCTGTTTTTAGCGTTCCTTCTGAGCCATAATAACCGTGATGCATGTGTTCTCCCCAAATTTGTTCCCACAAACTGGAAGAAGCATCATAGAAGTTTTGAATCTGTTGATACAGGGTTGAAGTCATTGGTAATTGGTGATTCGTTCTCTGTTATTGGTCATTTGTTGTTGGTTTGAGAGAAGAGAAGATTGCCTACTCTGTCTCAATCTCTTCAGCACTATAATGTCCAACCAAACGGGCGATCTAGATAGTCGGATACATTTGTCCCACAATTGCCTCTAAGTTAGCCAGTACCATAGATATTTTATCTTGGGGTACGATATCTCCATAACCGAGGGTCGTTAATGTGGGGAAACTCAAATACAATAGACGAACAAACTGTTGCTCAAAACAATGAGGGTTTCATGCTTCGTCGAATTCACGCTGTAAAACTTAGTCATAAATTAAACCAAAATTTTGGTCAAAAGTTCGCTATGATCAACCCATTCATCAAAAAATTATGAAAATGTTGATAAGAGTAGCTGAGCCGTTGCGGTCACTGCTTCTCAAGACACTGATCCCTCTCCCTAACTACCCACTTACCTCCTAAAGCTGCCAGTCGCTTATGTTGTTATTCGTTAGTACCTTTATTAAACGACCGGTTCTGACAACCGTCTGTACAATTCTGATTGTATTGGTGGGTATGGTTTGTATTCCCCTGCTTCCGATTACCCAACTGCCTCAACTGGCGAATACCCAGATTAATGTCACAGCAACCAATATTGGGGCAGATGCTGAGACTACAGAAACGACGGTGACTACTCTGTTAGAACGGGAAATTAACGGGGTAGAAAATATGAAATACATTACTTCCAATACGGGAAATAATGGGATTTCTAATGTATCTGTAGTTTTCCCCGTCGAGGTTGATAAAGATATTGCTCAGGTTAATGTGCAAAACCGAGTGGGTCAGGTAGAATCCAATTTACCGGATACAGTGAGGCAAACCGGAATTACAGTGGAAGCAGCAGCACCCAGTATTTTATTGGTGTTGGCATTCTATTCGGATACCGATGCCAATGGGAACTATATTTATGATGATATTTTTATTAGTAACTACCTCGATTTAAATGTTGTTGACCAAATGAAGCGGGTTCCTGGGGTGGGTCAGGTTAATCTGTTTGGGGAACGGAAATATGCCATGCGAATTTGGCTTGATCCCCAACGGATGGCCGCCCGAGGATTAACCTCTCAAGATGTGGTCAATGCCCTAAAAGAACAAAATATCCAAGTGGGGGCGGGGAAAATTGGTCAATCTCCCACCCCAGATGAACAGCTTTATGAGATTCCCCTGCAAGCCGTCGGGCGGTTACGAAACGTTGAAGAATTTGAGCAATTGGTACTGAAACGGGGAGAAGATGGCAATCTGGTGGAAGTCCGAGACGTGGGCCGGGTAGAACTGGGGGCAGAAAACTATAGCACCGTCGCCACGTTTAAAGGTCAACCGACGGTGGGGATTGGGATTTATCAGCTTCCGGGGAGTAATGCCCTAGAAGTGGCGAACCAAGTGAAAGCAACCGCTGCTGAACTGAGTAACACCTTCCCTCCAGGTCTCCACTATGAAGTGCCTTATGATACGACCCTATTTATTTCCACATCCCTAAAAGAAGTAGCGATCACCTTAGCTCAAGCTGTTGGGTTAGTGATCCTGATTATCTTTATTTTCCTACAAGATTGGCGAGCCACGTTAATCCCCGCGATCGCCATTCCAGTTGCCCTGCTTGGGGCGATGATTGGACTCAAAGCTTTAGGATTTGAGTTAAATACCTTAACCCTATTTGCTTGTACCTTGGCAACGGGTTTAGTCGTAGATGATGCCATTGTGATTGTTGAAGCGATCTCTCTTAAAATCCAACAAGGGATGAAAGCCCGTCAAGCCGCCCTCGATGCGATGCAGGAACTGACGGGGGCAACCATTGCCACATCTTTGGTGTTGATGGCAGTGTTTATTCCAGTCTCCTTTTTTCCCGGCACAACCGGGATTATCTTTAAACAATTTGCTCTCACTATTGCTTTTGCGGTGGCGTTCTCTACGTTTAACGCCCTTACCTTTTCCCCCAGTATTTCTGCCCTAATTCTGCGTCCAAAGGGAGAGACAACAGGGCCATTGGGATGGTTGTTTGACAAATTTAATCAGGGGTTTGGTTGGGTACAAACCCAATACACCAAGTTAATTAACTTTCTGGTGGGTATCAATACCTTGGTCATGGGGCTGTTTATCGGGGGACTGGTCTTAACCGTTTTAATGTATAGCTGGATTCCCAGCGGATTTGTCCCTGAAGAAGACCAAGGCTATTTTATCGTCATTTACCAAGCCCCCGACGGGGTTTCCCTCAACTACACGGCAAAAGCAACAGATAAAATTACTGACAAAATCTTAGAAATTCCTGGTGTCAAAGCGACTTTTGGCGTGGCTGGATTTAGTTTTGAGGGGGTTAACCCTAGCCAGGGGATTATGTTTGTGCCGTTAGAACCTTGGGAAGAACGTCCAGGGGCGCAAAACTCTGTTTATGGGTTGTTGCAGAAAGCCAATGCCGCTTTACAAGAGATTACAGAAGTACGAGCGTTTGCGGTGAATGCCGCACCGGTTCAAGGTTCCGGTAGTATAGGTGGCTTTGAATTTCAATTACAAGATCGCAGTGGCAACTTACCCATTTCAGCCTTATTGGAAAATGGTTATAAATTAATTGGGGCAGTTAACACCGATAAATATCCCGCTATTGGGGCAGCTTTTAGTCAATTCTCCGCCAGTAAAGCCCAGAAACGGATTGAAGTGTTGCGCGATCGCGCTAAAGCCTTAAATGTCAATATTAATGATATTTTCAGCACTTTACAGACCTATTTAGGGTCTTCTTATGTGAATGATTTTGTCTTGGGGCAACGACAATATCGGGTTTATGTACAAGCGGAAGCCGAGGCTAGGGTCAGTCCGGATGATATCAGTCAACTCTATGTTCGTTCTCAAGATGGGGAGATGGTTCCCTTGGAAAGTTTGGTGAAAATTACCGACTTTGTTGGCCCAGAAACCATTACTCACTTTAATGTCTTCCGTTCCATGAAGATCCAAGGATCGGCTGCACCCGGATATAGTTCAGGACAGGCGATCGCCCAAATGGAACAAGCAGCGGCTGAATTACTCGATCCCGGTTTTGGCTACGCTTGGCAAGGAACCGCTTTGGATGAAAAAGCTTCTGGCGGGGCTGCCCCGATTATTTTTGGGCTAGGCTTTGTGATGGTATTCCTAGTCCTCGCCGCCCAGTATGAAAGCTACATTGACCCATTAATTATTATGTTGGCGGTACCGTTAGCAGTACTCGGGGCATTAGCTGCGATTTGGTTCCGGGCAAATGTCCTGATGGTAGGGGGACTATGGCCAGTTGTGACTAATGATGTCTATTGTCAGGTGGCCTTGGTGATGTTAATTGGGTTAGCCTCAAAGAACTCCATTCTCATTGTTGAATTTGCCAATCAACTGCGAGAGAAAGGTCTCAGTATCCAGAAAGCTGTAATACAAGCTGCAGAACAGCGATTTCGACCGATTCAAATGACGGCAATTTCCTCTTTGATTGGGTTCTGGCCGTTGGTGGTCGCCTCTGGGGCAGGTTCATCCAGTCGTTGGTCATTGGGAACCGCAATTTTTGGCGGAATGTTAGTGGGGACGCTATTAAGTTTGTTGATTACCCCAAACCTATTTATTGCGATCAAAACTCTAGAAGCCCGTTTCCTCAAAGGCGAAAAACCCAACAAAAAAGATAAGTCTGGGCCGCCTTCCAATGGTTTAAGCCCATCCACCCAAAATCAAGAAGCGGCTAATAAACAAGCTTTGGCGGGTTCTTCTTCCGGTTCAGGCAGTAATCGTTCGGAAATCAGACCCTCTTCTGACATCCAGGGAGAAGGTGTGTAAAATGTGTTATGGTTAACGGCTAAACCAACTTGGACAGATGGTGATGCAATCTTCCCTGACATTCCAAAAACCGCATCGATCTTGGAAAATGAGTCTGATCAATTGGGTCGCCTCTCCTCTGGCGCGCAATGGAATTCCGATAGTAGACTTAACAGAAGCATCCCTATTGAGAGAGGCTCAACAACAAACCCAACTGTCAGACTGGGGAGACCCACGTTTTCGGATTGCTTTGCGAACATTACTCGATGCACTCAATCAAGAAGCCCGTCTTCACTTTTTCGGACGGTATTTGTTACGCACTTATTGCCTGAACTTATTAAAAAATCGTCTACAACTACAAGCGAATTTTAAACAATATCCAGAAATTCAACAAGTTCCCATTCAACGTCCTTTATTTATTCTCGGTTTACCTCGTGCAGGAACCACCTTTCTTCATCATCTTCTCTCTCAAGATCCCAAAAGTCGCTGGCTACGTTTATGGGAGTTATACTTTCCTTGTCCTCCCCCGGAAGAAAATAATGCTGAATCTGATACTCGAATTGAGGCGGCACAAATCATGATTCAGTCCTTTCAAACCCTTGCGCCAGATTTAGCGATCGCCCATGAGTTAAAAGCTACGAATCCAGAAGAATGTAATGTATTATTTGAACATGAATTTTTGGGTATTCTGTTTGAATTACGAGCCAATATCCCCTCATATACTCAATGGCTGAAAATTCAAAACTGGAATCCATTCTATCAGTATTATCGACAGCAACTGCAATATTTATCGTGGCGTTATCGTCGTCATCATTGGGTGCTTAAAGCTCCTGCTCATATACTACACTTAGATGCACTACTCAAGGTTTTTCCAGATGCAAATATTGTCTGGAATCATCGAGATCCTTTACAAAGTCTACCTTCACTCTGTAGTTTATGTGCCATTGCTCGTAGTATTTATACAGATCATCTCAATTTAAATGAAATTGGTAAACATTGGCTGAATCGCTTAGCTGATGGAGTAGAGTCAGCGATGGTAGCCCGTCAGTCAGCCTCACCCCAACAGTTTTATGATGTAAATTATTCAGATTTAACCCAAAATCCGATTGATACGGTTCGACGCATTTATGATTATTTTGGTTATGCCTATACTCCAGAGATGGAACAAAAGATGAACCATTGGTTAACCCACAACCCTAAACACAAACACGGTGTTCATCGTTATTCCCTAGAAGCGTTTGGACTCAATGCCGAGGAAGTTAATCAACGCTATCATCATTATCGGAGTCAATTTAATGTGTAAGGAATAGGGGGTAGGGTGTAGGGTGTGGGGTATCATAAACGTTGTACGCAAATGTCGTCAAATGTAGTCAAATGCCGTCAAATCTGTCATGAGTTTCTGTAGCAAACTTTGCTGGAAAATTCCGTTAAAACTTAGTGACTTCGCTCTCAAGTTTAATGGTACAATAAGCATCAAGAAAAATT
>Ga0209594_1000065_pt1 | contig 85654 bp, 71 predicted proteins | sample AshMeaCrysSpring_FD_184126 | JGI IMG/M metagenome (GOLD analysis project Ga0209594, IMG submission 184126) | Groundwater microbial communities from Big Spring, Nevada to study Microbial Dark Matter (Phase II) - Ash Meadows Crystal Spring... | ecosystem: Environmental > Aquatic > Deep subsurface...
AGAGCGAAGGATCCTGGCAGGTGCCGTTGTAGGTGATGCGCACGATACCGTTGTTGTTGGCGTTCGATCCCGAGCTGCAGCAGCCGGTGCCCCAGTCGATCATGTACAACGAGCCGTCGGCACCCTGCTGGAAATCAACCGGGTTCGAGGTATTGGGACGGCCCGTTTTGGCCATCGTGAACACGGCCGTCGCGGCCGTCGGAAGGCCGGCCGCCTTGGCGGTCACCGAATCGAAGGCCTTGGCGGAGATCGTCGTGGTGGTCGTGGACGTGAAGTCGGAGAACATGGACACGTTGTTCAGATGCGGAGGCATCTTGCCCGGGTTGGAGATGCGACCGTCGTAACGAACGATCGGTCCACCGCCGGCGGCGCAGGAGGGGCTCTTGTAGGTGTAGGCGGGAATGTGCATGGGAGGCAAGGTGTCGACACCGGCGAGACCCGCAAAGTTGTTCACGGGAACTTGCGTGGTCATGCTCGTGGGGTTGAAAGCCGTCCAGGCCGCGCCCGAACCGACGTCCGGGTTCTCGCCGTAGCTGCCGGCCTTGGCGGTCTGCCTGGCGGTGTCACCGGCCCAGAAAGGCCAGCCGCTGAAAGCCGGGGTCTTGGTCAGGTTGTGCTCTTCCGAACGCTGCGCGTCCGGACCGCACTCGCCCCACTGGAGCCAGCCGAGACGGTAACGATCAACGCTCATGGCGTAAGGATTGCGGCTGCCCTTGACGTAGATCTCGGGCTTGACCTTGCTGGTGTCGCGGTACTTGGCGGCACGTGCGGTCAGACCGGAATCCTGCCACTTTTGGGCCCAGTACTCGCCGAAGTTCATGGCGGGGATGCTGTAGCCCTTGGTGGAGTTGTCGGGCTTGATGCGCAGAATCGCGCCGCGAAGATCGGCGGTGTTGCCGGCACCGGTGGCCAAGGCTTCGTTGTCGCCGGTGGCGATGTAAAGGTTGCCGAAGTTGTCGAAGGTCAAGGCGCCGCCGGTGTGCCAACGGGCGTCGTGCGAGGCCGGAACCGTGATCAGCACCTTTTCCGAAGCATTGTCCAAAAGCTTGGTGACGGGATCGATCGTGAAACGCGACACGCGCCAGCCGTTGGTGGCCGAAGGCGTCCCGGTGGTCGTCCCGACCGCGTAGTACAGGTAGAGGTAATTGTCGGTGCCGAACGTGACGGGGTTCAGCGCGATGCCGAGCAGACCCTGCTCGTCCACACCATTGCCACCGTAGTTGACGCCGGTCAGGGTGCCGCTCACCTTGAGCGTGCTGTCCTTGCCGTTGTAATACAGAATGCGGGCGCTGCCTCCCGTGCCCTTTTCAACCATGTAGATGTCATTGTACTGCGCGCCGGCCTGCAGCCAGAACGCCATCTTGATGATGCGGATGTTGGCGATATCGGGGAACTTGGCGCGGCTCACGACCGGAGTCGTGGTGAAGCCGGTGTTCAGCGCAGCCGGCAAGGCCGAGCAGTCACCCGTCGCCGTCGGCGACGTGTAAGCGCTGGTCCAAGGTTGGGCGAACGCGGATGATACCGCCAGCAGCCCAACGAGTGACAATCGTGTGACAGATTTAAAAGACATTAGGGAACTCCTCCGGTGGACGTGAGATCACGTTGCGGCTAATCTACCGCCACGGGCCTTTTTATAAGTGCTGTTTTTAATGTTTTTTGGGCCTTTTTTTAGTATAAAACAAACAATACGCGTCATTAGTACCCGTGGAAGACCGCTAACGATCGATGCGACAATGAGTTACGAAACCACCTCAATCGCCGCCTGAAATTCATCCGCAAAATTTCACGAATTTACTGGTAGCAGCATGATAATTTGTGCGGAATAACACCAAGACACGGGTGCGGTCACCGACGAACCCGCTGTCCCCGCCTCCCGGGCGGGGGGCGGGGAGGCCGGCGAAGCCCTGCCCTTACCCCACGTGGAACTTGTCGAAGCGCAGGTTCGGGTAGTTCTTCTCCACCGTCTGCAGGCGGAACTCGTTGGGGCACAGGTACACGAGGTTGCCGGCCTTGTCGCTGGCCAGGTCGAACTGATGCTCCGCGCGAAAGGCCGCGAGGTCGGCCTGGCTTTCGGCATCGCCATCGGCGGCGACCCAACGCGCCTGCCAGATGTTCGCGCCTTCGAACCGGCACTTCGCGCCGTACTCTTCTTCGATGCGGAACTTGATCACGTCGAACTGCAGGACGCCCACAACACCCAATACGGGAATGGGGCCGCTCAACGGGTAGAACAATTGCGTCGCCCCCTCCTCCGAGAGCTGACGCAGTCCCTGCTGAAGCTGCTTGCTTTTCAGCGGATCCGTGAGATACACCTTGGAGAAATGCTCGGGCGCGAAATCGGGAATGCCTTGGTAGTTCAGCGTCTCGGTTTCGGAAAGCGTATCGCTGATGCTGTAAAGGCCCGGGTCGTGAATGCCGATGATATCGCCCGCGTACGCGGTCTCTAGCACCTCGCGGTCGTTGGCCATCATGGAGGTGGGAGCGGCCAGGCGCACGGGCCGGCCGGTGCGCACGTGGGTGACGCGCCCGCCGCGCTCGAACTTGCCCGAGCAGATGCGCACGAAGGCGATGCGATCGCGGTGCTTGGGATCGGTATTGGCCTGGATCTTGAACACGAATCCCGTGAACTTTTCCTCGGTCGCCTGCACCACGCGCTCCTTGGCCTCGCGGGGCATCGGAGAGGGCGCGACGGCCACGAAACTGTCGAGCAAATGCTTCACACCGAAGTTGCTGATGCCTGAGCCGAAGTAAACGGGAGCCTGTTCGCCGCGCAGGTATTTCTCGCGGTCGAACTCGGGCATGGCGCCGAGCGCGAGCTCGGCCTGATCGCGGAACTCCTTCAGGTACTTGGCGTCGAACCACTCGTCGAGCTTGGGGTCATGAATGCCCGAGACCTTGCGGATGTTGCCCTGCGCCGACGGCGTCGCCGCGACGGCGTCTTGCGGGGTCTCCTCATCGGCTTCATCGGGACGGAACAGGTGCACGGTGTCGTCGATGAACGAGTACACGCCTTGGAACGCCTTGCCGTTGCCGATGGGCAGAGTGCGCGGCGCGCACTGCACGCCCAGCACGCGCTCCACTTCGTCCATCAGCGCGAGCGGATCGAGCGCGTCGCGATCCATCTTGTTCATGAACACGGTGATGGGGGTCTTGCGCATGCGGCAGACTTCCATCAGCTTCATGGTCTGCACCTCGACGCCCTTGGCGGAGTCGATGAGAACCAGCGCGGAGTCCACCGCCGTGAGCGCGCGGTAGGTGTCTTCGGAAAAATCCTGGTGACCCGGGGTGTCCACCAGGTTGATCTGGCAGCCGCCGTACGGGAACGAGAGCACCGACGACGACACCGAAATGCCGCGCTGCTGTTCGATTTTCATCCAGTCGGAGGTGGTGAACTTTTTGCCGGTTTTGGCGCGCACGTGGCCCGCCTCGCGGATGGCTCCGCCGAACCACAGGAACTTTTCGGTGATGGTGGTTTTGCCGGCGTCAGGGTGGCTGACGATGGCGAACGTGCGGCGGCGGCGGATTTCTTCGTCGAGGGTCATGGGACGGCAAAGGTAGGAACTGGGGGGGGTGATTACCGGCCTGGGAGCAGTGAGACGGTGGAGCTGAAGGGACGGGGACCTCGATTCGATTCCGGGTACTGGGTACTGGGTACTGGGAAACGATTCTTCGGGTGTGTGCGGGAGTACGGAATTTTGGGGGAGGACTGGTCAATCCGGTGGATCCGCAACACCGGAACGCGGGGGTTTCAAGGCGCGAGGTTTTAGTCCCTCACCCCGCCCCTCTCCGGCACGCATCGCACATGGTGTCGATGCATCGGCCATGCCGGTTGCTGCGTTCTGAAGACGGAGGAACTCTACATGATTGACTGCAACGCCCCGATCACAAACACCACGACGATCACGATCCCCGTGATCCACCAGATCGGTTTGATGCCCTCGGGTTTGACGACCTCGCCGAACTCGCGGTCGAAGGCTTCGCGGTAGTCTTCCTGCCCGAACGAATCCTCCGGGTCGGCGCTTCCCCGCCCCGCGTAACCGGTCTCGTTCCACCCCGCGTTTTCATCGGCCCCGCACTCGGGGCATGCCAGCGCCTTGGCGGGCACATCGGCTCCGCAGTTGGGGCAAACGAAGTGAACGGACGGTTGGCTGTTGGCGTAACGGGGCATGTGGGGAAGTTAAGAACTGGAACGGGATCATGCGTACCGGGTACTGGGTACTGGGTACTGGGTACTGGGTTGTTGGGTAGTGGGTAGTGGGTAGTGGGTAGTGGGTAGCGGGTAGTGGGTCGGTGGACACAGGGAAGGGCACGGATGGCGTATCATTTTGCAATCCTTCGGGAGTGTCGGTCGTCCCCTGTGAAGGGTGGAGCCCCTGACCCAATACCCAGTACCGAGTACCTAGTACTTAAATTGCGGGTCTACAAAGGATTTCATACCATGATCGCCCAAACCCCCACCCCGGCCTGGCAACAAACCGCCCAGCGCCCCTCGCCCCAGTACCCCCGCCATTTTGTGCCGCAAAGCATCGACCTCGGCGACTGGGACGCGCAAAAACCCTTGTGGGATGATCTGCAAAACCGGGAACTCCCCGACGCCGCCGCGCTGAAGCAATGGATCGCCGATTGGTCGGAATTGTCTGATGCCGTGGGCGAGGAAAGCGCGCGCCGTTACATCGAAATGACCTGCTACACGCAGGACAAGGAAATTGAAGCGCGCTACATGCACTTCGTGGAGAAGATCGACCCCGAGCTCGCGCCCATCGGCGACGCGCTGAACCGCAAGCTGGTCGCTCACCCCGAGGCGGCCAACCTGCCCGAAGACCACGCCAAATGGCTGGCGGCGGTGAAAAGCGGGATCGAATTGTACCGCGAGGAGAACATCCCGCTCTATACCGAGCTCGCCAAGCTCTCCAACGAATATCAGAAGATCACCGGGTCGCAAACCGTGGAGTGGGAAGGCGAGACCAAAACCCTCAGCCAGCTCTCCCCTATTCTGCAGGAGCCCGACCGCGCCCGCCGCGAGAAGGCCTGGCGCGCGATTGCCGGACGTCGCTTGCAGGACCGCGATGCGCTCGACGCCCTGTACGACAAGATGCTGGTGATCCGCCAACGGATCGCCGCCAACGCGGGCCTGAGCTTCGTCGACTACACCTTCAAAAGCAATTTGCGCGATTACACCCCGCAGGATTGTTTCAACTTTCACGACGCCGTGGAAAAGGCCGTGGTGCCGGTATACCGTGAAGCCTTGGAGGCGCACCGCAAAGCGCTCGGGCTTGAGGCGCTGCGCCCGTGGGATTTGAACTGCGACTCGCACGGCCGCGCGCCGCTCCGCCCGTTCAAGACCTCCGACGAACTGGTCGCGGGCGTCGACAAGATTTTCTCCAAGCTCGATCCGGAATTGCGCGAGCTGTTCTCGGTGCTGCGCGACGGCGGGCTGATGGATCTCGACAACCGCGTGGGCAAGGCCCCGGGCGGCTACCAGAGCAGCCTGACGGAGACGCGGCTGCCGTTCATTTTCATGAACTCGGTGGGACTCAACCAGGACGTGTTCACCTTGCTGCACGAGGCCGGTCATGCGTTCCACTATTTGCTGGCACGCGACGAAGCTCTTCCCTTCAACCGCCACGCGGTGATGGAGTTTTGCGAAGTGGCCTCGATGTCGATGGAGCGGCTGGGCGCCAAGCATCTCGATGTGTTCTATACGCCTGAGGAGGCGAAGCGCGCGATCCGCGCCGAGAACGAGGAAGTGTTCCGCATTCTGCCGTGGGTGGCGACCATCGATGCGTTCCAGCACTGGATCTACACCAACGCGCACACGCCCGCGGAGCGCAGCGCCTTTTGGCTCACCCTCGACGAGCGCTTCGGCGCGACGGTGGACTGGAGCGGGCTCGAGGAGTTCCGCGCGCACGCTTGGCATCGTCAGCTGCACATCTTCGAACTGCCGTTCTACTACATCGAATACGGCATCGCCCAGCTCGGCGCGTTGCAGGTGTGGAAGCGCTCCCTCACCGACGTGCCCGGCGCACTGGCGCTGTACAAAAAGGGATTGTCGCTGGGCGGCACGCGCGGGCTGGCCGACCTGTTCGCCGCGGCGGGCGGGAAATTCGACATGACCGAGGCCACCATCCGCCCGTTGATTGAGGCGGTGCGGGATGATTGGGCGGCCGCCCAATGATGGGGTCATCCCTACAGGCCGCCCTCACGCATTTCGCCGCCCGCCGCGACGCCGTCATCGATGCGCTGAAGGACCTGGCGCGCATTCCCAGTGTCAGTTTCGACGGGTACGATCCCCGGAACGTGTCGCGGTCCGCCGAGGCCACCGCCGCGTGGCTGCACGAGGCGGGCCTTGCCACCGTGGAAATCTGGGATCTGCCCGGCACCCACCCCTGCGTGTTCGCGGAGTGGTCGGGCGCTCCGGGCGCGCCGACCGTGTTGCTTTACGCCCACCACGACGTGCAGCCGCCGATGCGCGAGGCGTTGTGGACCTCGCCGCCCTTCGAACCGACCGAACGGGACGGACGTCTGTACGGCCGCGGCACGGCCGACGACAAGGCCGGCATCGCCGTCCACGCCGCGTCGATCGCGGCGTGGCTCAAGACCTCGGGCTCGCTGCCGGTGAACGTCAAGGTGTTGATCGAAGGCGAGGAGGAGATCGGCAGCCCTCACCTCGGCGATTACCTCGCGACCTACAAAGCGCGCCTTCAGTGCGATTACATGGTGCTGACCGACTTGTCGAACTACGATGTGGGCAAGCCCAGCCTCACGACCAGCCTGCGCGGCCTTGTGACCATGGATGTGACCGTGGCGGCGCTCAAGTCGCCTTTGCACTCGGGCATGTGGGGCGGTCCGATACCGGACCCCGTTCAGGGACTCTGCAAAATGCTCGCGACCTTGAGCGATGAGGCGGGCCGCGTGGCCGTGCCCGGGCTGCGCGAACAGGTCGCTCCGCCGACCGTGGAGGAGCGCGCCGATTTCAGGGCGCTGGGGATGACGGAGGAAACCTTCCGCGAGCAGGCGGGGGTGCTCGACGGCGTGAAACTCCACGGCGCGCCCGACGATTATTTGGAAAAGGTGTGGCGCGAGCCCTCGTTCTCTGTCAACGCCGTCGAGGCCGGCCTGCGCAAGTCGGCGGGCAATGTTTTGCTTGAGTCGGCGTGGGCGCGCATCGGCCTGCGCCTCGCGCCGGGCATGGATCCCGCCGTCTGCACGAAGCTTGTGGTCGACCACCTGATCGCCGCGTGCCCATGGGGACTGAAGGTGGAAGTCACACCGGAACAAGGCGCCAAACCCTGGAAAACCCGCCCCGACCACCCCGTATTCGAGGTGGCCAAGAAAAGCCTGACGGCCGGTTACGAAAGCGACGCCGTGTGCATCGGCTGTGGCGGTACCATCCCCTTCGTCGACATGTTCACGGCCGTGCTCGGCGACGTGCCGGCTTTGCTCGTCGGCATCGAAGACCCATACACCAACGCGCACTCCGAAAACGAATCGCTCCACTTGGGCGATTTCGAAAAGGCCGTGAGGTCGCAGATCCGGTTTTTCGCGGACCTGGGGGAATGGGCCCGTAAAAAGGGTGGCCAGTAGGTCGCCCGTACGATATGACCCATTCCCTCACATCCGCCCCGCACAACAGGCAACACGCCGACGAACCTTACGACCTCCTCGTCCTCGGCGCGGGGGTGATGGGGCTGTCCGTCGCGTTCGAAGAAATGCAGCGCGGCAAGCGCGTGGCGGTGGTCGACCCCAAACCGTTGGGAGCCGATGCCTCACGCGCCTCGTGGGCTGCCGCGGGCATTCTGGTCACGCGCGCGGGCGTGCTGGGCGACTCGGCCTTCCGCAACTTCCACCTGCGCTCGGTGCCCCTGTACCCCGACTGGCTCGCGCGCGTGGAGGCCGCCTCCGGCGTGACCGTGCCGTACGAACGTGGCGGCGATTATCAGATCTTTCTCGGCGACACCGCGCACGACACGGAGACGCGCCGTATTCTGCACGAGCGGGAAGACCAGCTGCGCCGCGAGCGCGCGTCGCGCTTCACCCGCCTGCAAGAGTGGCCCGTCTTTCTGAAAGCGCACGGGGCGAGCGGGCCGGTGCATCTCTACCACTTTCCCGACGAGGCCTATGTCAACAACCGCGTGTTGCTGCAAGCCCTGGAAGCCGCGCTGCGGCGGGGTGGCGCCACGTTGTTGTCCGAGTCGCGCGCGACAAGCTTCACTCGAACCGGTTCGGAAAACCAGATGGGTGTGACCACTCCCACGGGAAGCCTGACCGTTCGTACTGCCAAAATTCTGGTCGCCGCCGGCGCGTGGTGCAACGATGTTCTCAGCCTTCTCGGGCTGGCCATGCCGCTGTACCCGGTGAAAGGTCAGCTCGCGCTGCTGCCCAATTTCCACGGCACGCGCACCATGCTGCACGGGGGTGAGCGCTTTTACCTGATTCCTCGCGGCGACAAGCTGGTCGCGGGAGCGACCACCGAACCGCGCGTGTGGGAAGACGGGTTCGATGAAAAGGGCGAGCGACACTTGGGGAACGAACTTTCGCGGTTCTTCCCGGGCGTTACCCACACATGGACTGAAACCTGGAGCGGCCTGCGGCCGCGGAGCGCGGACAGATTACCGCTGTTCGGGTGGGTGGATGAAGCCTCCGGGGTGGCGATCGCCACGGGGCTTTACAAGAGCGGGATCAGCCTCGCCCCGCTCGCCGCGCGCGCCCTTTCGGCGCTTCTGAACGGCGAGAAGCCCCCGGTCGACCTGCGGCCGTTCGCGCCTTGGCGCGCGGGCGGGTTGTCGGCGTTGTAGCGGGCCGGGTAGCCTCCCGGTTTTCCGTGTCGGTCCCCACCGGCGACAACCGATTTGCCATTTTTCTGACACTCCATTATTCTTGGGATACCCCCCAACCTTGGAGTGCAGATGCCCCACCTCCTTTCGTCAGGACAGTCATCGGTAAATGATCGTGCAACGCCCGATGCCGGTCGGCGCGAATTTCTGGGCACTCTGGCACGCTTCACGATTGCCGGCTTGGTGATCGGCGTGGTGGGATGCACGACGGAACCGGAAACGGTGGCGGCGGCCAAGCCCGTCGCGGGTGGATGCCCGCAGCCGGGTTTGGCGAAAACGGCGGCGGACCGCACGGGAACCATAGCGTCGAACCATGGGCATGTGGCCGTGGTGACGACCGCCCAGCAGGACGGCGCGGCGTTCAACCTGAGCATTCAGGGAAGCTCGGGGCACGATCACACGTTGGCGCTGACGACGCAGGATTTGGCCGACCTGAAGGCCGGGCTGCAGGTGGTGAAGACCTCCTCGAGCGGCGGGGGGCACACGCATGTCGTGACGTTCGCCGCGGTGGTGACGGCGTTGGCGCCGCGCCCCTGCTGATCAAACAGCGCTCTCAGATCCGGGTGAAAACACGAAGGCCTTCCCCGTTTCAGTGGGGAAGGCCTTTTCTGTTGCAACTTTGAAGCCTATGACGGCCGATCACCGCGAAATGACCAGCACGTTCTTCTTGGACGCGCTGCGCCCCCCAGCCGGGCTGCCGTTGGTCTCGTCCCACGTCGCCGTTACCTCGAAGAAGTACACCCCGTTGGCCATCTGCCGACCCCAGGCGTCGCGCCCGTCCCACTGCGTCTCACCCGAGCGCGCGTCGCGGAACTCGCGCACCATGTAGCCGAGCTGGTTGAAGATTTTAAGGTGGAAGCGCACGCGGTCGACGTTGGGTGAGGTGAGGTCTTGTCCCTCCTCCACCGGCAGGCTGGTTGAGAACCAGAACGTGGTCTTGCCGCTCTTGAGGGGGTTCGGGGTGTTGAACGCGCGCACGAAGCGGAGCGTCGTGTCGGAGGTCACCTGCAGGCTGACCTGGCGCTGGGTGAGGTTGCCGAAACCATCGCGCGCCGACACCTTCAGCAAATGCGTTCCCGGAGCCAGTTCCTGCGCCGAGAGCGGCACTTGGTAGGTCTTGCCATACAGCTCGTCCACGCCCGCCTGCGGCTGGAACGGGGCGATGGAGCCGATCACTTCTACGGTCGTGGCCTGCTCGGGGCCTTCGCCGGCGAGCACGCCGCCACCGCTATCGCTGACGGAAACCTGGAGGCAGTATGGTAATCCGATTTTCACCTTGTCGGGGAAATCGGCCCCGCCCGTCTCGGCGGTATTGCACCCCGTCACCAAAATGCGCGGCCCGCGCTTGTCGTCTACCATGCAGTTGCCCGTCGTGTCGGTTCCCGAGATGCTCAGGTTGCGGACGAGCAGCGAACTCTCGCGGAGCTCCAGTGAATCCCAAGCGAAGACCTGGATTTTGGCTTTTGTATCACCAAAAGGAACCTGCTTGGGAAGAAAATAGGGGATTGAGAAAGTGGAGTCAGTGTATGGCAGGGTCGTCTCAAACAAAATTTGTCCACGTTTATCGACCGGGGGCATTGCATAGGTAGCGCCACTATACTGGCGGGTATAGGTCTTCGGGACATCTCCTGACACCATTCGCAGGCTAACCGCACCTTTACCGCTTCCCCGCGTCACGCGCCCTGAAATGGTTCCACAGCCTAATGCCTGCAAAGAATCAGGCCTGGAGTCCAAAGTGAGTCCGACACCTGGCCTTGTCAAAGCCAAAACAGGCTCACCCTGGAGAACATATTTTTGATTATTCAGATTTGAAAAGTTCGTAACACTAACCTTCGCTAAACGAAGCGCATCACCGACCACAAGACCCGCCGAATCGGGATTCGGACCTAGAGCCCTTTGGACAAAGGCCTGACCGAGCGAAAAGTTCTCAGTGGGAAAGGACTCACGAGTCGCAGAAATCGCCGAGATCGCCCCATAGTCCTTCATGGTGATGAATTGTTCACTCATCCCTTCATCGGCCAGCTTGTCGAAACGACCGACAGTACAGCTGAAAATCGTCATCAGGAAGTTTTTGTCGACATTCCGGAAACGCGAGACGCCATCGTTGGTTTTCAGGAGCACTTCGTCTGCCATTTGGTTGTATGCGCCATGGCCATAAAATGTCGAGAAAAGTACGCCGCGATTATATTGGTTCAAGAGGTCATTGGTCGCTTCCGGTTTTAAATATGAGGCGTTGTGCTGATAGTCCATCAGATAAATTTTCTCCAGGCGCGCCCCCGAATCCTGGGCGGTAATGCGCTGTCCGATCACCTCTGATTGATCCGTATGACAACAAACATTGTCATTCCCGAAAGGGTTATTGCGCTGGGTCTGATCATCGGCTGTGATCAAGTATCGATTTCGCCAAGCGCCTGCCGTAGATGGGTTTTCATAACGCGAGATCTTTTCAAGATAAGCCGAAGCCTGTTCGCGGGTTTTAAAGGAAAGACGGCCGATCGATAAGGTAGGGGCACGACCAAACCACGTCGATCCCGAATCGATAACGCCATAAAAATCATCCGTGCTCATCGGGTCGCCACTATTATCAGATGTCTGCCAATTGAACGGCGGAATGTGATTGGGCGAGCTTGAATTCGGCCCGCCGCCGATGATATTACGATAATCGTAATGGCCGTCGCCAAACAGCAAAACGTGCTTCAGGTTTCCCATCGCGTTGCCCGCCCCCCAGCGATTGACCGCCCACCGCAGAAAATCGCGGATCGCCACCGGCGACAAGCGCCCCCCCGACCATTCGCGGTAAATGTCCTCCACACGAACAACCGATGTCGACCAGGCCCGCCCGAACTCGGGGTCGTTGCGATACTCCGCCAACTTCAAGGCCTCGGCGAGCAGCGCCTGCGGTGCGATGATCAGGTATTCAGGATTCTGCCGCGCCCCGCCGATCGATCCGTCGCGCAGTCCCTGGATCACGCCCGCCGTGGTCGTGGGCGCTTCCAGAGTCAACGCTCCCCCCGCCGGTGCGAGGTAGGTCCCCCCCACCAGCAGATAACGCACATCCTCCCCATCGGCCGCCACATCCGCAAAACGAGCCGTGCCGCCTGACTGCACCACCGTCAACCAACGTGCCCCCACCCCGGACTCAATGCGCAGCACACGCATCCCGGCAGGCGCTCCTTCGACCTTATAGGCCACCGCCGTACCCGAACGGGCCGGAAACACAGTGTTCTCGCCATCGCGATAGCGCAACGAACGCGTGTAGCGGATCGTGTACCCCTCGAACCGGGGACGAGGGTCAAGGGGGCTCCCGCCCCACTCGACGCTTTCAATACCCGTGGTGTTTCCGGGGCCTGCTGCCGCGTTCACATACCATGCCCCGCCGGTTTGAACCGTGGTGTCGTAAGGATATTCCGTCGCACCGGACAGAACGCGGTACCAGTTCTGAATGGGCCCCCTGTAAGTGAAAAACCCGTAGCGCACCGTATCGCTCGCTCGCCCCGACAACGAGTCGGTCATCGGCCGGCGCAACTGGTTCCACGACAACAGCGGCGTCGTCTCCCCGAACCCCGGAGCCGTCGAGTACGAGCACACGAACTTCTTATACCAATGCCACACATAGCCCGTTTCGGGGTCCCACACGCCGGAGGGGTCGCACGAACCCGTCATCAGGTCGCGCTCGCCGCGCACATAGTGCGGCGCCACCGTGGTCGTGTCGGCGGTTACGACAGACGCGGCCGTGGGGATCCGCAAGGCTCCCGTCTCGGGACCCGTCCATTGCAGATAGTAGCGGTTTTCGAACGACCAGGGGTCGTTCTTGAACTCCCAGCGCACAGGGCCCGAGGCATTCGCGATGGGCATCCAGATGCTCGTGCCGTGCGCGTAGAACAGCAGCGTGTCCCCCGCGTCGAAGGTGTTGTTCGCGTTCGCGTCGCGCACCTCGAGGGGAATCTCGCGAAGTGTCGGCGCGACGAGCGAATCCATGCGGATGCGCAGGGTGTCCTTCGGCCCGGCGAACAGGCGCAGGCGACGGAGGTCGACCGCCGCCGGCATGCCCGCGGCCACGGCCTGGGTGTAAGTCAGCGCATAGACTCCGTCCTCGTCGAGCACGTCGAGCGTGCGATCGCCCACGGAGAGGCGCAAGCGCGGCGCCAGGGAATCCAAGGCGGCCGCTCGGCTTGAGGCCGCCGAGCGCGGCAGGGCCTGCGGGCGCGGCAAAGAGGCCAGGTATTGTCCGCCGCTGGTGTTCTTGACCCCCGCGAATTCAAGCCAAGGCTTGACACCCGCTGCGGGTGACCCGGAGGGGTTGGGAAACTCAACCCGCAGGCGGAACTTTTTCAGCATGGTCACCGAGGCGCCACCGGCGTACGTTCCCAGCGGGAGAGAGACGGTCCGCAGTCCCAGCCCCCGCGTGGGCTGAACGTCAGAGATGCCCGGGTTCAAGCCGCGTCCGGCGGCGAACAGGGCTTCATCGCGGACGCTTTCCGACTGCCGGGTGGTCACCCAGCGCGGCACGCCGGCAAGGCCGCCGGGAACGTTCACCTCGACCCATTGAAGCGGCTCGACCGACACGCGCGGCATCCGGTCGCCCGTGGCGACCTGAAAGCGCAGCCACGGAAGATCGGGCGCGCCCGCCGCACCCGAGTTCGCATACCCGGCGTTCACCACGCGCGTGCCCTGTGCATCGGGCGCTGCCGACGCAAGGACGCTATAGTCGGGGACTTCGACCTCCAGCACCAGACGGGACGGGGTGTCCTCCAGAACGGTCTCGCGCGCGGCCGCCGGTTGGGCGACGGTCAGTGCGAGAGACAACGCCAACAAGGGCGCGGCAAGAAGGGCCTGACGAATAAACGGGGCGGTTTGGAAGCGTGGGGATTGCACCGCGGGAAGGTACAAAGTTGGCGCGGAAGGCAACAAACGGCAGGGGCATTGGCGGCGAGGGCAATAAAAAAGGACCCCCTTGCGGAGGTCCTTTCCGAACACGTTGGTCAAGCGGCGGGGCGACCGTAGGGGCAAATATTCATTTGCCCCTACATGACCCGACCCTTAAGGGTGTTACTCCCCTTCGACCTTGACGACGTCACCGATGGTGGTGGCGCGGGGCTTGTGGGCTTCGAGGTAGTTGCGCCATTCGGCGTCTTCCTTGTTCTTGAAGAAGTCCACGACGCTCAGCGTCATCTTGCGGGCGTTGACATCGATCTCGGTGACGACGGCGGGCACTTCTTCACCGGCCTTGAAGGCTTCGGAAGGGTGCTTGATGTTGTCGGTGGTCAGCTTCGACATGGGGATGAAACCCTCCACGCCGTTGCCGAGCTCAACGACCGCACCGCGGTCGAGCAAGCGCGCGATGGTGGCCTTCACGTCCTTGCCGGCCGGGTATTCCGACGGCACGTGATCCCAGGGATCTTCCTCGAGGTGCTTCATGGACAGCGAGATGCGGCGCTTGTCCTTGTCGATGGCGAGCACGATGCACTCCACCACGTCGCCCTTCTTGAGGATTTCGCTGGGGTGATTGACCTTCTTCGTCCACGACATGTCGGAGACGTGAATGAGGCCGTCCACGCCTTCCTTAATCTCGATGAACGCACCGAACGCGGCGAGGTTGCGGATTTCGCCCTTGACCTTCGCGCCCACGGGGAGTTCGTCCTCGATGGCGGCCCAGGGATCGGGCTGAATCTGCTTGAGGCCGAGCGAGATCTTCTCGTTCTCGGGGTCGAGCTTGAGCACCACGGCCTCGATCTCCTGACCGACGGTCACAAGCTGCGAGGGGTGCTTGACATGCTGGGTCCAGGACATCTCGGAGATGTGCACCAGGCCCTCGACGCCCTGCGCGATTTCCACGAACACGCCGTAGTCGGTGATCGACACGACCTTGCCCTTGATGCGCGTGCCTTCGGGGTACTTGGCGGCGACGTCTTCCCACGGGTGCTTCGAGAGCTGCTTCATGCCGAGGGAGATGCGCTCCTTCTTCTCGTTGAAGTCGAGCACGACAACCTTCACGCGGTCGCCCAACTTGACGATCTCGCTGGGGTGGCTCACGCGGCCCCACGACATGTCGGTGATGTGCAGGAGGCCGTCCACGCCGCCGAGGTCGATGAACGCGCCGAAGTCGGTGATGTTCTTCACCACGCCGTCGCGAACCTGCGCCTTCTCGAGGGTGTCGATGATCTGGTCGCGCATCTTGGAGCGCTCCTGCTCCAGCACCACGCGGCGCGAGACCACGATGTTGCGGCGCAGCTTGTTGACCTTGATGACCTTGAAGTCCATCTTCTGGCCGAGGAGGCTGTCGAGGTCGGGAACCTGGCGCAGATCGATCTGCGAACCGGGCAGGAAGGCCTCGATGCCGAACAGGTCGACGACGACGCCGCCCTTGATGCGGCGGGTGATGGTGCCGACGACGAGCTCTTCGCGCTCGAACGCCTCGCGGATGCGCTCCCACACGCGCATGAAGTCGGCGCGCTGCTTGGACAGGATGACCTGGCCTTCGTTGTTCTCGACCTGGTCGAGGTAGACTTCGATTTCGGTGCCGGGGGCCAGTTCGGCCTCGTCACGGAACTCGGACTTGGGAATCACGCCTTCGGACTTGAACTTGATGTCGACGAAGACGTCATCACCGGCGACGCGCACGACGCGGCCCTTGACGATGCTGCCTTCCTTGTAGGTGCCGAGCGTGCCGGCGTACTGGGCGAGAAGGGCGGTGCGGGCTTCTTCGGTAAGACCGGCCTCGCGCTCGAAATCGAGCAGGTCTTCGGCGGAACCGTAAAGCAGTTGGGTATCGGACATGGGGGGACTCCTGCCGCAAACGGGTTAATCCCTCGAACATTCGAAGGATGCTGTTTGGGGTCGGATGCTGCTGGGGGGTGAAAAAGGCGGGGGTGGAGACACCCCGGTCAGTTGCTCAAATCCCGGCGAACAAGGCCGGAAATCATAGCAACTTGCTCGTCCATCGTTAACCCGCTGGTGTCGATTTCCACCGCGCCCTCGGCTTTTCGCAGGGGGCTGTTCGCGCGGGCCATGTCTTTTTGGTCCCGATCGATGAGGTTTTGGAGGATTTCCTCCTCGGAAGCCTCGATTCCGGCCGCTTTCAGCTCCAAAACCCGCCGTTTGGCCCGGGTTTCATGGTTGGCCGTCATGTAAAACTTCCACCGGGCATCGGGAAACACCACAGTGCCGATGTCGCGCCCTTCCAAAACCGAGGGGCGGGTGTGGCCTAAAGCGCGCTGTTTTTCGACCAAAGCGTCCCGAACGGGCATGGGCTGACAGTAAACCGAGACCTGCGAGCTGACCTCGGGGGTGCGGATGTCGGCGGACAGGGGCGCGCCGTCGACCCGGAGCGTGCCGTCTTCCCCGAAGGAAAAGTCTATCGATGCCGCCAGTCGACCGAGCTCAGATTCCTGGGTGGGCTTGAGCCCGGCGCGCAGGGCGCGAAGCGTGAGGGTTCGGTACATGGCGCCGGTGTCGATGTGGGCGAAGCCCAGTTCGGCGGCCACGCGTTTGGCGGTGGAGGACTTGCCGGCACCGGAAATGCCGTCGATGGCGATGAGGGGGAGCATGGAGATCCTCACAGAATTTCAAACACCTTGGTTGAAGTTTTCGTCGAATCAATTTTCCCAATCCGCTTATACGTTAACCTGTAGCCGAGATCATCACTGCCCTCAATTGTATTTTGGTCGAGAACTCTTAAGCTTTCCAAAGAGTGCTTTTGTGAATTCTGAATACGCCACTTAACCCAAGTGAATTCTTTTTTACTCCGATCAAACCGAAGACTTTTTAATATAAATGTGGCCGCTTCTGTTTCAGCACGATTTTGGATCGTTGGATGATTTCGGATGTAATATATCCACCCAGACCGAATTACTAACCTCTCCGTGGAACTTACCCGCCCATTTGAGAATGCAAGCTCCCATGTCGTCTCAGACAAAAAGTCCTTAAGCGCCTCTTGGTTTTCATCTTGAACACTCAACAAATTGTCTTTTGCAATCTGATTTCCACGAATATCATCCTTTAACTGTTGGTTTTCAATAAACAAGCTTTGCTTTTCGATTCGCAAGGCAGACACTTCCGCACTAATTTCGGCCTCCCTCTTCTGAAGAGCCGCTTCACGCAAATTAGCTTCGCTTATTTCATTCCGATACTTCTCAGCGGCCTCCCGATTTTCACTAAGCACATCTTTGTACTTTTGATCAAATTCATACAACTCAGACGTAATTCTTAGCGAATTGTCAATTGTTAGATATTTCTTTTCATCAAAACGACGACTAACAGCATTAATCTTTTGACTTATAAACGACCATATCAGGTTCGACAAATACATCGTAGCCGGAGCAGCAAGAACATATACGATAGCGATGAGCAGAGGAAAAACAACGAGTTTTAAATAATGAAACTTGGAAAGTATAAGGGGTATCTTTTTTTCCGAATCTACGTCACCCGCAAAAAGAAGCAGAAAAACTTCCCAGTTAATCGCCACAAACGCAAAATAAAACGAAACAATAAATTGGTTCGAATAGCGGCTAGCTAATTCACCACGAATTGATTTTGCAATTTTCTCGAGTGAATCAATCAAATCGTTCCTCCTATGCAATAGGGATACTAACCAATAGACATCGACTGCAAGGGCAAAGACGACGACTCGAGCTTGTTGAGATTCACGACCTTGCTCGCACGGTCTATATCGATCCCAACCAACGAACCATCTTCCGCAAAATCCAACACAACACCTTCCGCAACTGTCATGGAATCCGTACTCGTCTTTTCCGAGAGGTCTATGTACAGCGAATCGGTGTCCGGGTAGTAGTTGAATTTCATGACTCCCCCTCCTTGAAGTTTCTGTCCGGAAAGGCATTGTGGACCGTTACGCCGTCCTCCAATGTCACCACGCGGATAAACTTGCCTATCTCCGCAACAAATCCCCAGTATCTCACGCGCTTGTCTTCAGGCTGAAGCTCGGTTTTAGCAGGCGTATTCAAAACCGTTTCTATCCACTCTTCTTTCAAATACGGGCGCTTTCGCAGCACCTGTTCGCGAAAATATGCAGTGGATTGCATATCCCTAATTTAGCACCATGAACGAACAGTTACCGAAGGCCGGTAACCCACCCCGATGCTACGGACGTTTCGCTCCCACCTTCGACTTACCTTCCGGATGCCAGACAAGACCCGCTGGCGACACAATGTCCCCCACTGCCTTGGCAGAGCCTTTCATGCACCCAAAAACTGGCTTTGCTGCCTTTGGAACAGGGGTCTTCTTGGCCCGTTTAGCGACCTCTGTTTTGCCAGCCATAGCGATAATATGTTCCCAATTTGATAGACCGTCCAGGCGAACGCCAAGCCCCCCACCCTACCGCGTCAATACCATCCATGGCGAGTTGGTCGTCTGCTTGGCCCGAAACCTCGTGGCCGTAACCTCGCTCACGAAGTAGCGTACCGAATCCCAATCGCGGATGTACAGCGAATCGGGTCGCAACACGTCGTCGTCATCCACCACCAGGCACGTATCGCCCACATCGCGCACGATCAGCCGGTCGGCGCGGCGCTCGAGGTCGCCCGATCCGCGGCACCACAGGGTATCACCGAGGTATGTCCTCCAGGAAAGACGAGCGGCGGCGACATCCCAATAGCTGGCCGTACCGCGCACCCTGCAGCCCGTGCCGGGCGCAACACACAGATACGCCTCAAAATCCGGAGAAACGCGATAGCTGCCCGGCTGAACATCCGATGCGTTCTGGGTGCCTTGCTCCTTGTCCTGGTTTTCGAGGATGCAACCAAAAAGGCAACCCGCCACCAAAAACGAGAACGCCACAAGCTGAATTCGGGGATGTTGGAACATTCAATAAAACTAGTTGAAGATGTACGACTCCCTGCAGGCCTGCGCCTCTCCCCTATTCACCAGAATTCACTCACGCAAAAACACAGTCAGCGAAATCGGTGCAGAATCGCACTTTCACGCCTGTGGAACAACATTTGCCTGTAAGCCCCTTCATGGAACCCACCCGCCCCAAACACAGCCCAACCTTGAATGTCCTTCGCCACCTGATTGCAGAAGGAGATGTGAAGATATCGGCGCACGGATACGACGAACTGGCAGAGTATGAACTTCAGGCACAGAGCCTCATCGCAAACCTCGATGATGCCATCTTGATAGAAGACTATCCTCTGTTTCCCAAAGGCCCTTGCGTGCTGGTTTTGCAGCGCGATATTGAACAACGCCCCGTCCATGTTGTGTGGGGAATACCCAAAGGGCACACCGGCCCCGCGGTCCTGATCGACGCCTACCGCCCGGATGACGAACGGTGGGACGAAGGTTTCACCAGGAGAAAGCGATGAGGGATAACCCGGAAATCAGGTTGATGCGCGAAGGTGACCTGCTCGCCAAAATTGAAATCACGTTGCACGACGCGCCCGAAGCCTGGGAACCCTACCTGTCTGTCGAGGATGCCCTCAAGCTTGATTTCGTTCGCAAAGCGCTGAAGGAGGGCGACCTGAAATCCGCAATGGATCTCGCGAAAGTTTACAGGTTGGTAGCGGTCGAGGCGGAGTGAAGAAAAATGATCCATGAATGGCTCATGTAAGCCTGTGTTGAGCCGGAGCGCCGACCGAGTGAGGCAAGGCAGACCGACGCAGTCGCACTGGTAGTACGACGAGGAGGTCTAACGCCGCATCACGACGGTCGCCGCGCGGCGCGCTACCACACCACTCCGACTTTCGCCTGCGCCGCCAGGGCATGCACCACCATGCGGTCCGAACCGGCCAGCGAGGCATACGCTTCGTCCTCCACCCCCACCCCCACGTCGAACCACCGCGTGCGCAGCCCCATCGCCACCCGCAGGTTCACCTTCGCGAGGTTCCAGGCCACGTCCGACCGATTCCCCCAAGTGCGCATTTGCGGCCCGTACCCCCCGAACAACGACTGGTCGAAATACAACCCGTGCATGTTGCTCGTAAGGGCGAAACCGCCGCCGATGGAGGCGCTGGTGACCGAAACCCGGTCGATCTCGTGAAAGCGCGAATCGGGCGAGGCCATCAGGGGCAAGAGCGCGCCTTCGCCGCGCAACGAGGCCCGGGAAGCCCCTGCGGTGAAGAACACATCGACGTTACCTCCGGTTTCGGAGAGCCCTTCGGAGAGGCGATAGACGCGTGAATCGGGATCAAAGGCGCGGTAGAGCGTGACCCCCGTGGCGTTCATGACGACATCGGGGCGATAGCCGTTCACGGCGCGTTCGGACACGCGGCCATCCCATTCGAACCCCTTGGCGCGGACGTGATGCGCCTCAACGCCCCACGCGGTTCCGTGATAACGGGTTCGAATATCACGGACACCTTGGTCGTCCGCGAAACCCGGCTTCAGGAAATTGTCGGCCGGATCCTTCAAAAACGCGCCCGACACCGAGACGCCATAGCGACCATAGGCGGCCTCCACCCCGGGCTCTCCCGCCCCCGCCGCGTTGAAATCGACATGATCCGCGCCCCCCAAACCGAAGGTGATCACGGGCTGCGCGAACCGGATGTGCGTGCCGACGGACAGGGCTTGGGACGCGCGTTGCGCGTGCGCGGAAGACGCGACAGGGCCGACCGCCATTGCCGCCAAGATGAGCGCGACCGCGGTGACGGGGCCTCGGATCGATGTGGAAAGGCAGGCCGACATGCCCTTAAAATACGCCGCCGGCGAGGCCCGAAACGAAAACGCGCCCTACTTGGGGCGCGAAATTTCAATTTGTTACGAATGCGCCCGTATCGCCCCTGCGAGCGCGAGGGGCGCGACTACTCGGAAACCGTCTTCACGTTGCGCCAGCAGCCACCCACTTGGGTTCGCGCCACCTGTAGTTTGGAGGCATACGTATCGGGGAGCCGTCCCGACGGGAGGCGCTTTGTCAGCAGAGAGTCGGCCTGAATGGCGAGCCGAATCGCCATGGATTCAGGGGGAGCGCCTTTCTTGATCTTGACCCAGGTGGTTTGCCAGGGTTGCAGATTCTTTTCAAGGCTGCCCAGGGTGAAGGTCGAGTCGAGGTAGGCGTAAACAAAGCCCAAGACATGCCCACTCAGTGGAGAGATGACATCCCCCACGGGTGCCTCGCGACCCAAGGTGTCGGTGCCCGCGGCAAAGCCGACGGGAGGGTTCACGGGATCTTGGCGGCCGTCGTGGTCGTTGTCCACACCATCCGGTTTGTTGGCGGGAATCACCCGCGCGTCCTCATCGATGAAGCCGTCGTAATCGTTGTCCTTTTCGTCGAGGATTTCCTCGTCGACGCACCCGTCGCCGTCGTTATCCAGTTTGTCTCCGAACTGGTAAAACAGGATGGCGTCGCCCAGAGAGGCGATCACGGAATCGATGTTCTCCTCCGGACCACTTGGCAGGCTGCTATCCGGATTCACCTTCCCGATCAGTTGGGCGAGGAGCGCCGAGTTAATCAATCCCGATTGCATGGACGTGATCAGGTCGTTCAAATTGGATTGCGTCGAGGTGTCGCCCTCCAAATCGCCGCCGATGGTCGAGAGGCTGTCGATGATGAAGCCGCCGGTATTGCCGAAGTTGAGCTGCTTCACGATCGCATCGCGTGCATCGACGGTGTCGTTCAGATCATAATCGTAAAGCCGGGTGAATGTGTACAAGAGTTCGAACATGGCGTAATCCGAGGCCAGGTTCGCGGCCGGCATTTTGAGATCGGACAAAGGGAAGTCCGAGGCCTTGCGATACCCCGGTGTGTTGAGGTCCGCCTTGATCAGGTAATCGGTCATGAAGGCGCGGCGGCTCGCGAACAGGGTATCCCCCGTGACCGCCGCTGTCAGCCCAGTGTCGTGGAGGTAGTTGTACCAGCGGGTCAAGGAATCACGATCGGTCAACTTTCCCAGCATTTTACGCACGCGTGAAGCGACCTGAAGTCGGATCGTCAGGACCGAGTCCGAATGCCGAAGGAACGTGTTCAGAGCGAAACCCGAGGCGAGCGCTTCAAAATCCTCCAGCACGGCGATGCGGTCGAGCTTGTAGAAGGCGACGGTGGCTTTGGCGTGGCCGTAATAGGCCATGGACAGCGAACTGTCGAGGGCTAAGGCCTGTTCATAGGCTGTCAAGGCTTGTGCGTTCTGGCCTTGCCGAAAGTGATCTTCGGCCTCAACCACCAGTTGCTGAGCCGGGGTAAGCGAGTCGACCACGGGAGGGGTCACCGGCGTGGTCGAGCTCGGGTCGGTGGTGCACGCCAAAAGCATGAACAGGGAGGCGCCGGCGAGAGCGCCCTTCACAAGGCGCGGAAAGAGTGGCTTCATGAAATCATCCTTGTCATGTTCTCCCCAAACAATAGGTCGAAAAAACGGGGATATGTTTGAGTTCGCCGAATAACGGGAGGGCGACCGGAAAAATCGTTTGAAACGTTTGAAAATCCGCGATCCCCGTGGCGCCCCGAATCTGCACCCCAACGTGAGGAGTGCTGATGTCATACAGAACCGGACCCGCTACACCGGCGACGCGAGCTTCGCGGCGGTCCACACGTCATCGACCTCCGCGCGACCCGCAAGCGCGAGCCCCAGGCTCGCGGCGAGGCGTTGCACGGCCTCTTCGGTCACGCCCATCTCGGGACGGATGGCCTCGGCGTCCCACGATTCGGCGCGAGGCCACAAGACCCACAAATTGCCCCCGGGAGCCACCAAGCGTTTGAACGCGGGTACGGCCCGCGTAAGTTCGGGCAGCAGGTAACAGAACCCGACCACAAACAGCGAAGGCCGGGAGGAATACACCCCGGAGAGCGGCTTCGCGACGATGTTCAGGCCCGGGCAAGTTTCCTGAATACGGGCGATCAGGGCCCGGGGCGCCCCGAAGGTCAACACCTCCCCCACCCCAACCGGTCCCTTCGACATCGCGACGGCCTCACCGAAAAACGGGAAGGTCGTGGTGCCGAGGTCGGTCGGAACGGAGGTCATGGTGCGTCATCGACACGCCGGGCCCGGCGGACGCCACCCGATAATATCGGGCGGAGGTCCGCAAGGACGACGCATGCGTCGTCCTTAAAACGCGCCCTTCTTCCACTTGGCCTTGGAACCCAACTCTTCCTCGATGCGGATGAGCTGGTTGTACTTGGCCACGCGGTCGGTGCGCGACATCGAACCGGTCTTGATCTGGCCGGCGGCGGTGCCCACGGCGAGATCGGCGATGAAGGTGTCTTCGGTCTCACCCGAACGGTGCGACGAGATCACGCCGTACTTGGCCTTCTTGGCCATGGCGATGGCCTCCAAGGTTTCGGTCACGGTGCCGATCTGGTTCACCTTGATGAGGATGGCGTTGGCGGTCTTCTCCTGAATGCCGCGCTTGAGAATCGACGGGTTGGTGACGAAGAGATCGTCGCCCACCAGCTGAACCTTCTTGCCGATGGCCGAGGTCAGTTCCTTCCAACCCTGCCAGTCGTTCTGGTCGAGGCCGTCCTCGATCGAGTAGATCGGGTACTTGGCGCACAGGTCGGCGTACAGGCGGACCATCTGCGACGAGGTGTAGGTTTTGCCGCTGCTCTTGTGCAAGGTGTAGCGGTTCTTGCCCTTTTCGTAGAACTCCGACGAGGCCACGTCGAGCGCGATCTTGAAGTCGGTGCCGGGCTTGTAACCCGCGTTCTGGATCGCCTTCATCAGGCTGTCGAGCGCGTCGTTGGTGCCTTTGAGCTCGGGGGCGAAGCCGCCCTCGTCACCCACGGCCGTGGAGAGCCCGCGCTTCTTGAGCAGGCTCTTGAGCGCGTGGAACACCTCGGCGGTCATGCGGATGCCTTCGGAGAAACTCTTGGCGCCCACGGGGGCGATCATGAACTCCTGGAAGTCGATGGGGGCGTCGCTGTGCGCGCCGCCGTTGATCACGTTCGCCATGGGAACGGGCATCAGGAAGTTCTTGTTGCCGGCCAGTTCGGCGATGTAGGCGTACAGCGGCACGCCCTTCTCGAGCGCGGCGGCGCGGGTGATGGCCATGGAGGCCCCGAGGATGGCGTTCGCGCCCAGTTCGCCCTTGTTGGCGGTTCCGTCGGCTTCGATCATCAGCTTGTCGAGCTCGGCCTGGCAGAAAGGATCCTTGCCGCGCAGGGTCTTGGCCAGCACGGTCTTCACGCTCTTGACGGCCTTGAGCACGCCTTTGCCGACGTACTTGCTCTTGTCCCCGTCGCGCAGCTCCACCGCCTCGCGCTCGCCGGTGGACGCACCCGAGGGCACGGCGGCGCGACCCACAACACCGCTTTCGAGAACGACGTCGACCTCGACGGTCGGGTTGCCGCGGGAATCGATGATCTGGCGGCCGGTGACGGATTTGATCGAGCTCATGAGAAGGCCTTTCACTGAAATGACGGAATTTCCGGGGTTTCCGGTAGAAAACGGACGCTTGAAGGCTGAAAAGATAAGAACGGCGGGGGTTGTGTGTCAGCAGGGGGGGATGGTACCGGGTACCGGGTACTGGGTACTGGGTATTGGGTACTGGGTATTGCGTATTGGGTACGGGGAATCGCGCCATGAGGAACGGATGATCCGACCTGCCCCGCTCGGCGTCCATCAAACTTGTCCAAAAGATGTGAGGCGGAATCGGTCGCGATTCGTCTTCAGGCAGGCGTCACAATTTTCCTGGGTCCTGTGATCCGTGAAGGCTAGACTCTCAATCGGCCGCAATCATCACAGGCCTCCGGTTTTCCTGACTCATGAGCCTGCACCAAGCAACCCAAAACCCAGTACCCGGTACGGACTACCTAATATTCCCCCATGCTCCGTCCCGTTTACTGGATTCTCCGCTGGCTGCTCGCCCTGGCGCTGCTCTCGTTGATGGTGGCTGTTATACGCGTCACGGGAGCGTTCCTTAAAAGCGCGGAAGGGTGGGCTATGCTCGCGACCTCGGCGACTCTATGGACTATGGTGGCAGGGTTTGCGGCGCGCTGGTTGCTAGCGCGACTACCCGGCGGTGATCCACTCGAGCTGGTGGACACGCTGGAGCACGAACTGACCCACGCCTTCGTGGGCACGCTCACCTTCGCCCCGCCCGTCGCCTTGTCGGCCACCTTGCGCGATGGCGGCGAGGTGGAACTGAAACGTTCGAACCCGCTCGCCGCGCTCGCGCCCTATTGCCTGCCGCTGTACGCAACCCTGCTCGCAGCCTTGACGCTCATCCTGAGAGACGATTGGGCCGCTTACGGACGTTTGGCCGTGGCGTTTTTGCTCGGAAGTTTTGCGTGGAGGTTACTCCGCGAGTTTCACTTCGGGCAGTCGGATTTCCGCGCTTACGGCTTCGTGTTCTCGATGGTGTTCATCGCGGGCGCGCTTCCGCTGTCTTTGCTCGGCATCGCCGACCTTGCGGGATTGATTGATACCGCTTGGCGCGATGCCCTCCACCTGTCCCTTGATCAAGGGCGCCGGGTGCTCGGAACCCTCACGCACCGCTAACGGAAATTCCCGATCTTCGGGCCCTGGGCAGCCTCAATCCCGGCCGCCTCGGAAGTTTCGGGCTGAGTCGCGCGGAACGAACCCGCCACGGTCATTTCGTCGGCGGGGTTTCCGGTATGCCGCAATGTGGCGGTGTAATGCCCCTCGATCACGCCGCCCTCCACACGTTTCACCTCGACGCGGCAGGGCGCCTCGGGTACGGCACGGTAGGCGTTGTTGACGTCGACGCGAAGCTCGAGGGACGCCGCCATCGCCTCGCCGCATGCGAATTCGCCCGGCGTGCTCAGACCCTTCAGACTCAAATCGATGGTGGGTCCGCCGTCCTGCCCGCGGAAATCGGCGAAGTAGCCGGCGCCCTCGGGCCCTGCACCCGTGCGCCACTCGGCGATTTCGTATTCCTCGCCGCCGGCGAGCCGGCCGTTGCCGGCGATCACCCGGATGGTCGCGGTTTTCTCAAGCTCCTCGCGAGCGCTGTCGTGGGAACGGCCATCATCCCGACACGACACCAACCCCAACATGACGGTGGTCACAATCCCCACCCCCACCCCATTCATCCACGCCGTACGAGCGGATGAACGCTTCGGGAAAACGCGTGTCGAAGCCATGGTGCACTCCTTTGGCCCTCCCGGCCTGTCGCCACCATCGCGCCCTCCGAAAATTCCCTTGCGGGTCGTTTCGAAATCGCGACAGCGCGACGGCCGGAACGTCAGGCCCGGCTTAATCCCAGCTGAGCGCGCCGCCCACCTGGTATTCGGTCACCCGCGTTTCGAAGAAGTTCTTCTCCTTGCGCAGGTCGAGCACCTCGCTCATCCACGGGAACGGATTCTCCGAACCGTAGATCTTGGTGAGGCCGATCTTCTCCAAACGACGGTCGGCGACGTACTGCACGTAGTCCTCGAACATGCCCGCGTTGATGCCGAGGATGCCGCGCGGCATGGTGTCCTGCGCGTAGGCGACCTCGAGCTTCACGGCCTCGCGCACCAGGTGCACGCACTTCTCGCGCACTTCCTTGGTCCACAGGTCGGGGTTCTCGATCTTGATCTGGTTGATCACGTCGATGCCGAAGTTCATGTGCATCGTCTCGTCGCGGAGGATGTACTCGAACTGCTCGCCCGAGCCCGGCAGGCGGTTCTGCCGCTTGAAGTTGAGCATCATCACGAAGCCGCTGTAGAAGAAAATGCCTTCCATGATCACGTAATAGCCGATGAGGTTCTCCAGGAACGTCTGCGCGCCCTTGAAGCTCTCGGTCTCGAAATCGTGACGCAGCATCTCGCGCGTCAGGTTGATCTCGAAGGCGTCCTTGCCGTGGATGGAGTTCACCTCGTGATACATGTTGAACACCTCGCCCTCGTCCAGACCGAGCGATTCGATGATGTACTGGTAGGCGTGCGTGTGCAAGGCCTCCTCGAAGGCCTGGCGCAGCATGTACTGGCGGCATTCGGGATTCGTGATGTGCCTGTAGGCCGCGAGCACGATGTTGTTGGCCACCAGCGAGTCGGCGGTGGAGAAGAAGCCCATGTTGCGCTTCACCACGCGGCGCTCGTCCTCGGTCATCGAGTTGCTTTTCCACAGCTCGATGTCGCGCGACATGTTGACTTCCTGCGGCATCCAGTGGTTGGCGCAGGCGTCGAGGTACTTCTTCCACGCCCACTCGTACTTGATCGGCACCAGCTGGTTCAGGTCGGCGCGGCAGTTGATGATCTTCTTCTCGTCGACCTTCACGCGCGCGGTCGACTCGCCGAACAGCGAGGCGAGCTTTTCGGGTTCGCCTCCGGCGGGGGCGGTGTTCAGCACGGTCTTGGCGGCCGCGACGGCGGTTTCTTCATCCCAGGTTATTGACATGCTTCGCAATCCTCTCCGTTGAGAATGGAGCAGGCCAGCGCCGCTCCTTCGGGGTTTTCGACTTTGGGCGGGCGGGCTTCTTCACGGATCTTCGCAAGCGCGGCTTGCGCTTCGGCCTCCGACACGGCGGCGGGGGCCGCCGCGGGAGCTCCGGAACTCACCGCGTTGGTGCCGCGGGTGCGGTCAAGCGTGGATTTCTCGGCCTGCGTGGCGCCCAGCGCGCGCAGGTAATAGGTGGTCTTCAGGCCGGCCTGCCACGCGAGCTTGTACATCGCGTCCAGCTTCTTGCCGCTGGGTTGCGCCATGTACAGGTTGAGCGACTGGCCCATGTCGATCCACTTCTGACGCTTCATCGCGCAGGCGATCAGCCACTTGGGGTCGACGTCGAAGGCCGTGAGGAAACGCTGCTTGATGTCGTCGGGCACGCGCGAGATTTCCGCGAGTTCGCCGTCGAAGTACTTCAGATCCTCCACCATCGGCTTGTCCCACAGGCCCTTTTCCTTGAGCGCGTCGACCAGGTAGGTGTTGATCACCGTGAATTCGCCCGACAGGTTGCTCTTGACGTACAGGTTCTTGTAGGTGGGCTCGATGGATTGCGCCACGCCGATGATGTTGGAGATGGTCGCCGTGGGGGCGATGGCCATGCAGTTGCTGTTGCGCATGCCCCACGCCTTGATGTGCTCGCGCACCACCGACCAGTCCTTTTTCGCCGACGAGTCCATCAGCACGGGCACGCCGCGCTCGGCCTCCATCATCTTCACCGTGTCGATGGGGAGCAACCCCTGCGACCATGACGAGCCCTGGTAGCTCGGATAGGTGCCGCGCTCGCGCGCCAGCTGCGAGGAGGCCAGGATGGCGTAGTACGAGATGATCTCCATGCTCGAATCGGCGAACTCCACGGCGGCGTCGGATGCGTACGCGATGCCCGTGGCGTACAACGCGTCCTGGAAGCCCATGAGCCCCAAGCCCACGGGCCGGTGCTTGAGGTTCGAGTTGCGCGCCTGCGGCACGGGGTAGTAATTCAGGTCGATCACGTTGTCGAGCATGCGCATGGCGGTCACCACGGTCTTCTCGATCAGCGCCTCGTCCAGCTTGCCGTCCTTCACGTGGGCCACCAGGTTGATGGACCCGAGGTTGCACACGGCGATCTCGTCCTTGCTGGTGTTCAGCAAAATCTCGGTGCACAGGTTCGAGCTGTGCACCACGCCCGTGTGGCGCTGGGGCGAACGCAGGTTCGACGGATCCTTGAAGGTGATCCACGGGTGGCCCGTTTCATACAGCATCGACAGCATTTTGCGCCACAGGTCGTTGGCGCGGATGCTGCGGAAGGTGCGCACGCGGCCGGCGGCGGCTTCGCTCTCGTAGAACTTGTAGCGTTCCTCGAAGGCCTTGCCGTACAGGTCGTGCAGGTCGGGGCATTCGTTGGGGCTGAACAGCGTCCACGGGCCGTCTTCCATCACGCGCTTCATGAACAGGTCGGGAATCCAGTTCGCCGTGTTCATGTCGTGGGTGCGGCGGCGGTCGTCGCCGGTGTTCTTGCGCAGGTCGAGGAACTCCTCGATGTCCATGTGCCAGGTTTCGAGGTAAGCGCACATCGCGCCCTTCCGCCGGCCGCCTTGGTTCACCGCCACGGCGGTGTCGTTGGCGACCTTGAGGAAGGGGATGATGCCCTGGCTCTTGCCGTTGGTGCCCTTGATGTGCGAGCCGAGCGCGCGCACCGGGGTCCAGTCGTTGCCGAGGCCGCCCGCGAACTTCGAAAGCATCGCGTCGTCCTGGATGGCGCCGAAGATGCCGTGCAGGTCGTCGGGAACGGTGGTGAGGTAGCACGAGGACATCTGCGAATGACGCGTGCCCGAGTTGAACAACGTGGGCGTGGAGCTCACGAAGCGGAAGGATGAAAGCGCCTCGTAGAACTCGATGGCGCGCGTCTCGCGGTCCACCTCGTTGAGCGTGAGGCCCATGGCCACGCGCATCCAGAACGCCTGCAGAAGCTCGATGTGGCGGCCTTCGGGCAGATGCACGAAGTAGCGGTCGTGCAGCGTGCGCAGGCCCAGATAGGTGATGTTGTTGTCGCGCGCGGGCTGCAGCGCCTTGCCCAAACGATCGAGATCGAACTCGAGCAGGCGGGCGTCGAGCAACTCGTGCTTGACGGCGAGTTCGACGTACTCGCGGAAGTACACCGGGTAACGGTCGGCCATCTGCGCGCCGGTGAGGCGCGCGCCGAGCGCTTCCTCACGGATGTCGTCCATGAGCAGGCGGGCGGTGACGAAGCTCCACGCGGGGTCTTCCTCGATGTGCGAGCACGAAACCATCACCAGCGCCTTGGCGACGTCGCCCTCGGGAATCCCCTGGAACAGGTTGGTGAGCGTCTCCTTGAGGATGCGCTCGGGCGAGGCCTCCTTCTCGTAACCCGCGCACGCCTCGGCGATGATCGCCTTGAGGCGCGCCTCGTCGAGCGGCACCACCTGGCCCGCGGCGTTGGTCACCGTGTAGGCGGGCGCGACGGGCGTGGTGGGCGCGACCGGAATCGCGCCCGCGGCGCGCTGTTTGGCGCGCTCCTGGCGGTACAGCACGTAGGCCTTGGCCACTTCGGGGCGTCCCACGCGCATCAGCGCGAGCTCCACCTGATCCTGAATGTCCTCGATGTGCCACGTGCCGCCATTGGGGCGACGGCGCAGCAGCGACACGAACACCGTCTCGGAGATCTGATTGACCTCTTCGAGAATGCGTTCCGTCGGCTCCATCAGGTTTTCCTGGGCGAGGAACGCCTTGGTGATGGCGCGGATGATCTTTTCGCCTTTGAACTTCACCAGCGACCCATCGCGGCGCTCGATCTGGTAACGGGCGGGGTCGAGGCCGCTCACGGCCATACCGACGGCTTCGGCGGAAGCCAGCATTTCTTTCACGTTTTCAGTCACGGTCGTCATTTCAGCGACGCCTCCTTCAAAATTCCGGCTTGCATGGGGAAAAATCCTGCAAGACAAAATAGCACGCCCAAACGCCGCGCACAGGGTAAAACAACAAAATCTTGCGAATTTTTCTGAAACACACCACCATATGTTGTGGTATGTTGATAAGTCGGCTAATCCACGGCGCCACAAGGGGTTAAAACAGATTTTGGGGAAATTGTTGAAAACCGGGGCTCAGGCCACCCCTCAAAAATCACGAAAAATGGGGGAGGTGGGTGGTTGGTAGTGGGTAGTGGGTGGTGGGTAGTTGGTAGTGGGTAGTGGCCCAACACAACCTCTCTCTGCGCAAGCTTCTGAATTCCACTCTGCAGGAGAACTTTGGACTAATGGTGTGCTTGTGTTAGCCACGACCCACCAGCCACTACCCTGTTGCTGTCAGCTCTCATAAGCATTCTCGCAAGACTTCTCCGTAACACTCCGCAACACGGTCGCGTCCGCGGTGTGAACGTTGTTTCGCGCGCCGCACGGGACTTCGGAAACCCCGTTTTCTACGTTGTTGGCCCCATGATAAAGCCCATTTCAACGGTTTTTTCGTTGTGTGCCCTTGTCTCGCTTCCCGCGATCATGACGGCCTGCAATGCCGAACCCGAACCCAGACGTTACCGCGAAATCGTCACGCTCGGTGAAAACTCCAATCTGCAGGGAAACCCTCGCGCGGCCATGACGTGGTCGTTGCCGCAGGGCTGGACCGTGCAGCCCGAGGGCGACCCCATGCGCCTCACAGGGTTCTGGGCGCCCGACCCGGAGCTGGTCGCCAAAGGCGAGGCCGACCCCAAGCCGGCGGACGTCTCCATCGTCCAGCTCGAAGGCGACGCCGGCGGCCTCGAGGCCAACGTGACGCGTTGGCTCGGGCAGATCAAGGTTCAAGGTTCGTTCGCGCAACAGGCGATCGCCGAAGCCGTTCCCGTGACCTTTGCGAGCGGCCAGAAGGGCATCGTGGTGGACTTCACCGGATTCCTCTCGGGCGACCTCACCCAGACCGAAAGCATCGTCGGCGCCATCGTCACCGTGGGCGAGACCACGGTGTTCGTGAAGGCCATGGGCGGGCGCGAGCGCCTGCAGCGCCTCAAACCCCAGTTGATCAGATTCTGCGAAAGCCTGTCCGTCGGCGCCGACGCGAAGGAGACACCGTGAGTCCCGCACCCGGCGAAACCCCGCCCCCCAAGACAACCCCGAAGTGGAAGCAAACGCGGGCCCGCATCGCGCGGCACCGTTTCGTGAAGGCCGCGCTGCACCCCGCCATCACGCTCACCGGCCTGTTCATGCTGCTGCTGCTGGTGTTCTTCGGAACCCTGTACCAGGCCGATCACGGCCTGTACGAAGCCCAGCGCATCTTCTTCGGGTACATCATTTGGGTGAAGGGCGTGATCCCCTTCCCCGGCTCCAGCACGGTGTTGTGGGTGCTGACGCTGCAGCTGGTGTTGTTCATGCTGGTGCAATTGCCGCTGGTGTGGAAGAAGTTCGGGTTGTGGGTGGTGCACGGCGGCCTCGTGTTGCTTCTGGTGGGCGGGTTCATCACCCAAATGATGGCCGTGGAATCGCAGCTCACGCTGGCGGAGGGACAGACGGGCCAGACCACCACCTCGTACGACAAGTGGGAACTGGTGGCCTTCACCACGCAAGGCGACACCAACACGGTGACGGCCTACGCCGACGACGACCTCAAGCCCGGCGCGGTGCTGCACCTCAACGAATACAAGTCTCGCCTGACGGTGAAGACCTACTACGGCAACGCCGCGGCCTTCACGTCGATGGCCACCGGCGGGGTCATGCCCTACCTGAACGCCTCGCGCATCGCCTCCATGGAACCCCGCAAACCCGAGAAGGAATCGCCGGCCAACGCCCCCGGCGTGATCGCGACCTTGCACACCGAAGGCCAGGAGGACCGCGACATTCTGCTGTACGGACTGGAGCGCAACCCGCTGGCCCTCACGCTGGGCGGCGAGCGCGTGTTCCTGCAACTGCGCCGCCGCAACTACCCGCTCGATTTCTCCATCACGCTGCGCGACTTCATCCGCACCCTGCACCCGGGCACCGAAACCCCCAAGAGCTTCGAGAGCGACGTCACCCTGAACCATCATGGCGCCTCGCGCGACCTGAAGATCTGGATGAACAACCCCCTGCGCCATGAAGGCTACACGTTCTTCCAAGCGAGTTTTTCGATGGACCAGACCGGTGAGTTTTCGACCTTCGCGGTGGTCACCAACCCCGGCCGGCTGCTCCCCTACATCAGCAGCCTGATGGTGTTCGGCGGCATGCTGCTTCATTTCATGATTCACTTTTTGGGTTACGTGAGAAGGACCGCGCGCACATGAAGACCTTGCTCCACCTTTTTGCGCTGACCGTGCTGTTTTCCTTCGGGCTGTCCGCACCGGCGTACGCCGGCCTGGACGATGAGCCCGCCGAGGCCGAAAGCCTCGGGCTCGGCGGTGAATTCACCTTGCTGCCCGTGGACGTCGGCCGCCCCGCCAAAGGCCTCGCCCTTGAGGGTTCCGACAAGGCGCTCGACGGCTTCGCGAAAATGGCCGTGCTCCACGACGGCCGCGTGAAGCCCGTGGAGACCATGGCCCGCCACGTGCTGGTGCAATGGTCGGGACGCGACAACCTGAAGGGGCGCTCGGCCCTGTCGGTGTTCGCCGCCATCGTGTTCGCACCGGAGACCACCGGTGATTTGCCGATCTTCCGCATCGACAACCCGGAGGTGGCCGAAGCCATCGGCATGAAACCGGTGAAGAACCGCCTGTACACTTACAGGCAGATCGAACCCGGCCTGGAGCGCCTGCAACGCCTGGCGGGGGTGGCAGACACCGTGAAGGAGGAGCAACGCAGCATCGTCGAGAAGGAACTGCTCCGAACCTTCGGCAACGTGGCGAACTTCCTGAATCTCACGCGCTCCACCCAGTTCGCGATCCCCAGCATCAACCTGGTCGTGTTGCTCCCCGAAACCCGCGCGGCCCTCGATTTGCCCAAAGGCCCCACCTACTCGTTCTGGGAGATGATGGAGCGAGCGCCGCGCATCGCGGTGATCCTCGATGGATTGGCGCAAAACGCCCCCCCCACGCCCATGGAGAACGAGATCATCCGCATTTCGCGCTCGATGTTCGTGCAGTCGCAATCGGGTTCGACCTCGTTCCTGCTCGTGTTGCCCGAGCCGGGCCGCGAGGGTGCATGGCGCAGCCCCGCCGAGGTGGTTGCGCAGGCGGAGATGCTGCAAAAGCTCAACGGCGAGATCTCGTCCCTAGCGAAGATGGCCGCAAGCTACCGCGAGGGTGACGCCGCCGCGTTCGATGCCGCCGCCACCGCCTTCAACGGCGCGATCGCCGGTTTGGCCGCCGCCGAAATCGGCCGCACCAACATCGGCCTCGAAGTGTTCAAGAACCGTCTCGACCCGCTGTTCAAGGCGACCGTGCTGTTCTGGATCTCACTGTTCGTCGGGTTCCTTTATTTCCTGTTCCGGCGCCGGTGGGTGTACCTGTCGACCTGGATCCTGTCGGGCGCGGGCCTCGCCCTCCTCACCCTCGACATCGTGGCGCGCATCATCATCATGCGCCGTCCGCCCGTGACCTCGCTGTTCGAAACCTTCCCGTTCGTGGCGGCGGTGTCGATCGCCGTGGCCTTGTTCCTGGAACGGCGCAGCCGGCAGGGCGTGGCCCTGCTCTCCGCCACCATGCTGGGCACCTTGCTGCTCACCATCGCCAGCCGCTACGCGGCCGACGGCGACACCAAGCAGATGCTGGTGGCGGTGCTCAACAGCAACTTCTGGCTCTCCACCCACGTGATCACCATCACCGTGGGCTACGCGGCCTGCGCGCTCTCGGGCGCGATCGCCCACATCCGCCTGGCCCGCGCGGCGTGGAACCCGGTGCAGACCCCTGAGCTGAAAACCTCGCTGCGCGAGATCGACCGCATGATCTACGGAACGTTGGCCTTCGGGCTTTTGTTCTCGTTCATCGGCACGGTTTTGGGCGGCATTTGGGCAGACCAAAGCTGGGGCCGCTTTTGGGGTTGGGATCCGAAGGAAAACGGCGCGCTGCTCATCGTGCTGTGGTGCGCCATCATCCTGCACGCCAAGCATTGGGGTGTGATCCGCGAAACCGGCATCGCCGCCTGCGCCGTCATCGGCGCGATCATCGTCAGCCTGGCGTGGCAGGGCGTGAACCTGTTGAACGTGGGTCTGCATTCCTACGGGTTCACCAGCGGCGCGGCCCTCAAGCTGTTCGCCTACGTGGGCGCCGAGGTGTTGTTCCTGCTGGCGATGTGGGGGTTGACCGCGTTGCGCAAGCGGAAGCTAAGCGGAAAGCTAACAGCTAACAGCTAACAGCAAATACAAACGACGCAACAAACAAAAGCCCGGCTCTCGCGAGAGCCGGGCTTATGTCATCCTTCAACCTCACGCCTGAAGACCTAGGCTATCAGCTGTCCGCTTTAAGCTGTCCGCTTTAAGCTGTCAGCTGTAAGCTATTCGCTATCTCCACCCCTTCATTACCTTGTCCATCTCCGGCACTTGCGACGCGGTGCCCGGGTCCTTCAACGCCTCGGCGCGCGCGAGCGCGCCGGCCTCGCGCGCCTGCGCGAAGCGCTTCACCGCGGCGAGCCATTGCGCCTTGGCCCACAGGTTGTTGAACAACGGCTTCACCGCGATGGACTTGTCCACCCACTCGAACGCTTGGGCCCGGTCGGCCTCGCCCGCCGCGCCCGGCGCGGCGTGGATCCACGTGAAGCGCGCGGCGTGCAACCAACCGTACGGATCCTCGGGCTTGATGTTCGCAAGGCCCTTGGCGATGTTGGCCCGAGCGGTTTCCACGTACTCCGCCCTGATCGACAGCGCGCCGCGCAGTGAGCCCCAGTGCAAAGCCATGGTGGCGCCGGCATCCGTGACCTCCTCAAAGGCGAACGACAAACGCTCCTGCGGGTTGGCCTTGGCCGGCGCCACGGTCACGCGCAACGCGTCGTCCTTGGGGTTGTACCCATAGGCTCCCCAGCCCTTGGAGTTCTTGCTGAAGATGAAGGTCCACGATTGCTTTTCGGGCAGCACGAACAGGCCGTAGGTGCCGGCGGCGAGGGCTTGGCCGTCGACCGTGACATCGCGCGAGAACTCAATGGTCGTCGGCTCGTTAGCCCCTGCGCGCCACACCTGACCATAGGGCACCACTCCACCCCAAATCACACGGCCGTTCATGGCCGGGCGGCTGTATTTAATTGAGGCCGTGGTGTAGCCGAAAGCCTGCTCGACTTTGGCCGGCGGGCTTTGGCGGGGCAGGTCGATGGCGGGCTGGGCGGAGAGCGTGGAGGCGAAGGCCAGCAGGGCGGACAAGCCGAGAGCTTTGAACATGGGAGGACTCCTTGAAGGGACGAGGAAACTAGGAAATAGGGTTTAGGAGGGTGGTGGGTAGCGGGTGGTGGCAAAACACGGCGAGACGCTGAAATTCCGGCCGTGTTTGAAAGGGGCGAAGAAGGGAGAAGGTTTCCCGGTTCGGGCAACCAACCACCGCCCACCACCCACGCCCCAATTCTTACCTTCCCCCGCCATGTCGACCTCCCCCACCCCCCAAAACTCCCCGGCCCGCGTGCTCATGGCCAGCCTGATCGGCACGGCCATCGAGTTCTTCGACTTTTACATCTACGCCACCGCCGCGGTGCTGGTGTTCCCCCAGCTGTTCTTCCCCTCCTCCGACCCGACGACGGCGACCTTGCAATCGCTGGCGACCTTCGCCGTGGCGTTCTTCGCGCGGCCCGTGGGGTCGGCGGTTTTCGGGCATTACGGCGACCGCATCGGGCGCAAGGCCACCTTGGTGGCGGCGCTTATGACCATGGGCGTGTCGACGGTGCTGATCGGCGTGTTGCCGACGCACGCGCAAATCGGCGTGCTGGCTCCCGTTCTGCTGGCGCTGTGCCGCTTTGGTCAGGGCTTGGGCCTGGGGGGCGAGTGGGGCGGCGCGGTGTTGCTCGCGACCGAGAATGCGCCTCCGGGCAAGCGGGCGTGGTACGGCATGTTCCCGCAACTGGGGGCTCCCATTGGGTTTTTGTTCTCGGGCGGCATCTTCCTGATTTTGAGCCACAACCTGACCGACGCGCAGTTCTTATCGTGGGGCTGGCGCATTCCCTTCCTCGCCAGCGCGCTGTTGGTGATCCTCGGCTTGTGGATTCGCCTCAAGCTGCACGAGACGCCGGTGTTTCAAAAGGCGCTCGACCGCGAAGAGCGCGTCAAGGTTCCCATGCTGGAGGTTTTCCGCAACCACGGCAAGGCGCTGGTGATCGGCACCATGGTGGCGCTTTTGGTGTTCGTGCTCTTCTACCTGATGACGGTGTTCACCTTGTCGTGGGGCACCAAGGCGCTCGGATACACGCGTGAGGAATTCCTGATCATGCAACTGTTCGGGATGCTGTTCTTCGGCCTCACCATTCCGCTGTCGGGACTCTTGGCGGACCGTCACGGGCGGCGCATCACGCAGATCGGGGCGGCGGTGGCAAGCCTGGCCTTCGGGCTTGTGTTCGCGAAACTCTTCCACGGGGGCGACCAGGTGTCGACCGCGATCTTCCTGGCCTTGGGCCTGGCCCTGATGGGTCTCTCATACGGCCCGCTGGGCACCACGCTCTCCGAACTCTTCCCCACCTCGGTGCGTTACACCGGCGCGTCGCTGACCTTCAACCTGGCGGGCATCTTCGGCGCCTCGGTGGCGCCGTATTTGGCCACGTGGCTGGCGGTCAACAAGGGGCTTGAGTACGTCGGTTACTACTTGTCGGGCGCCGCGGTGGTGACGCTGGTGGCGCTGTGGCTGACGAGGGAGACGAAGGACCAGGGGTTATAAAAGGAATCTATACCAATGCCATTATTTCTGCGAAACAACTCCAACCTCACTCCTATCGAAAAAACAAACTTCTCGCTGGAGAAGGAGTTACAAAATTTGATCGAGACGAATCTTCAATCAGTTTTTAACTGTCGTCTCGTCGCTTCAGAGTATTCAACTGGCGTCGTTCACGCTGGGCGCATTGATACTCTTGCACTATCTGAAGAAAACAATCCCGTCATTATTGAGTACAAGAAGACAGTATCGTCGGATCTTGTGAACCAAAGCCTATTCTACTTGCATTGGATTCAGGACCATAAAGGTGATTTCCAGCTTGCAGTCCAAAAAGCACTTGGGAATGCAATCTCAGTCGACTGGAGCGAGATACGCGTCATCTGCATTGCTCCAGGTTATCGAAAATATGACCTACATGCCGTTAAAGTCATGGGCGCAAATATTGAACTTTGGAAATACACCTTGTTCAAAAATGGCACACTCCACTTGGAAGATGAGTTTCAAGCATCCAAATCCCAATCTGATACGCCACAAATCACGAACAGCCATAAGAACCCTGCCATGGTGCAAGCAGGCAAAAAAGCAGCCCTAACAAAAGCGACTGGTGTATATTCTTTCGATGAACATTTAGAAGGGAAGCCTTCAGCAATCAGAAACTTGTCAGAAGCAATTCGCAATTACATCCTAAGTCTAGACGAAGCCATCGAAGAAGTACCCAAAAAATTTTACGTGGCTTACAAGATTTCGCAGAATTTTGTGTGCCTTGAGCCTCGCACAAAAGATATCCGGCTGTATCTGAAATTGAAATCAACTGACATCGCAAACGCTCCGCGCTCCTACCGTGATGTCACATCAATTGGACATTACGGAACCGGGGATAGCGAGTTTACGATTTCTACGGATGACGAATTCAAGGAAATAATCAGCTTCGTCGATCTAGCTTATAGTAAAGTTGGTGGATAAATCTCAATAAACAAGGAGACCGCCTGACTATTTCTCGCGAAGCCCTCTCCTAGCCGACACCCGCGAATGCACGTTGAGAGACGCGCGTCTTCCGCTGGGCAAGTATTCCTTTGTGCTGTAATCTCTAGCAACACAACACTCAACGGATAGAGGACAGCCAAACTATGACTCACCGCTTCCTAAGCAAGACCGTTACGAATCTTTGTTCACTTCCTCCGGGCGTGCGGTGAAGGCTGCGCTCGCTCCGCACAACTTCCATCGCCCCCGCGAAGAACGCCGCAAGCTCGGCCTCGCTGTGCCGCCGCACCGGCAGCATACTGCACTTCTCGGGGCCGTCGTCCGCGAAAATGCTGAACAACAAATACCCGCCCGGCTTCAGGGCCTTCAGCACCTGCGCCCGATAGGCTTCACGATCCGATTCCTGGGTCAGAAAATGAAACACCGCCCGGTCGTGCCACACATCGAATGCGCCCTGTGGAAAGTCTTGAGTCAAAACATCGGCTTCAAGCCATTGCACTGACGAAGCCCGCGCCTCAAGCCGGGCTTTCGCGATCCCCAAAGCCGCCCCGGAAATATCGAGCACCGTGAGGTCATGAAACCCCTGCCCCAACATGTCATCCACCCACGTCGAAGCCCCGCCGCCCACATCGATAAGGGTCGCATCGGTAGGCAGGTTGAGCTCGCGGATCCACCCCGGAGTCATTTCAACATGATCGGCGAACCAGCTCACATCCTTGTGGCTTTTGGTGGCGTAAACGTTTTCCCAATGCGGCTTCGCGGTCAAAGCGGCTCCTGTTGAGGCCTTTATGAGAATGCTAGAATCAATCTCACGCCTGCTCCGTAACGAAAGTCACATGTCCATGCCGGTCCCAAAAGCCTGAATCGCGGAGGATGAATGCTCCCAACCGTCGTCAACCTCATGCCTTCCATGCCAACAGTTCCGGCCGTCCCGGAGACCGAAACGACCCAAACACTCGTCACGGCGCCTTCGGGGCGTTTGGAACACATCATCTCACGCGGCCAGCCCAGTCCGCCGAATTTTTGGTACGACCAACCCGATGACGAATGGGTGGTTCTGTTGCGCGGTACCGCCACGTTGGATTTCGGGGAGGAGGGCTCCCTGAACCTGAAGGCCGGCGATTGCCTCACGATCGCGGCGCACCAAAACCACCGGGTGGCCGAGGTTTCGCACGATGCCGTATGGGTCGCGTTGCATTTCAAAACAAGCGGGTAATCTTTCGCACTAAAACCTCGGCGCGCCTTCCTCGAGGTCAATCCCGGTTTGTAAAATGGGCGCATGCCCAAACTCACTATCGGAACCGTCCTCCCTCCGCTCATGCTGCAAACCCTGAGCGGCGATTCGCTCGCCCTCCCCGGCGGCGGGCCCGAGCTCATCCACCTGCAATTTCGGCGCTTCGCCGGATGCCCCATCTGCAACACCCACCTGCGCGGGTTCATGAAACGCGCCGACGACATCACATCCGCAGGCATTCGCGAAGTGGTGTTCTTCCACTCCTCCGCCGAAGAGCTCCACAAGCACCAAACCGACCTCCCCTTTCCCGTCATCCCCGACCCCGCCAAAACCCACTATCGCGCCTTTGGCGTGGAGTCCTCTCTGACGGCCATGCTGCATCCCAAGGCCCTGTGGGCGGCGCTCCAAAGCGTTGTGCGGGGGAAGCTCGGGGTCAATATGGAGAACGGCCCGTTGGGTTTGCCGGCCGACTTTCTGCTCTCGTCCACCGGCAAGGTCTTGGCCGTGAAATACGGCGCGCACGCCTACGACCAGTGGGAGGTGGATGAACTGCTGGCCCTCGCCGCCAAGGCGAAAGCTGTAGCGTAGGGAGAACGAGGAGATCGATCAGCGCAAGCGGCGTGAAATCCCCACGAACAGCCCGTTGCTGTCGTGCGAAGGGTTCCGCGCCGCTCCGATCGTATTCCCGTTGGACACGTGCACGTGACGCGCGGCCACCTGGAAGGCCGTCGCATCGGTCAAACGCCACTCCGCGCCCACACCGTATTGGGTCGTTCCGTTAAGGAACGTTCCTCGTCTCGAATCGAGCGCCGTCGGTTGCGGGAACTCGTCGAAGTAGCGTACAAGCCCGCCGCCCGCCTCGAACCACGCCTCCCACCGCTCCCCGCGCGCCGGAATGACGCGCGCGAAAGGACGCAGGGCCAACCCGGCCGTCGCGTTGTAATCATCATACGGCAGGTGAAGCTCGACGTCGGCGCCCAAGGCCATATAGCGGCGCGCTCGCCACTCGGCCCCGAGCGAGAGCTGTGACATCGTGGTCGCCGGGTGCTTGTACCCTTCCGCTACCCCGCCTCCGGCCCGCCATCGCCACGCGCCGGTCGACGCATCGGGATCCGTAAGCGTCAACGCCAACAGTGCGCCGAGGGCGGGAAGCAGGAATCCGTTGCGCGTGTGCAAGGCAACCGGCTCGAAGCCCAGAGGATTCTGGTACCACCTATCCCCGTAGGGATAGGTCAACGAAGAGGAAGGCGTCCACAGCAAACACGTCACCGCCAGAACCGGGAACAGAGCCAAAGGGCGAACACGCATGAGGAAGGTGCGGGGCGTGGGTTCAGATCTTTTTGTCCAAAACCTTCGCATCGAACACGAAAGGCCCGAACGGCAGCAGCGACGCGAGCATCGCGTAAGCCAGTTTTTTGATCGACCAGCTCTCGCGATCATACAACACGAACGCCAAGCCGACGTAGGCCACGAACAAAAGCCCGTGCGCCATGCCGATCACGCTGACGAACTGCGGCATCCCCCAGATGTACTTCAGCGGCATCGCCACGCCGAGCAACAGGATGTACGAAAGGCCTTCGAGCCAACCAGTAAACCGAAACAGGCCGCGCATCAGGCCTCCACCACAACGGATTCGGATTCAATCACGATGGTCGGGTTGAGCGAGGCGATCGCGGAGCAATACTTTTCCACGGACAACTTCACGGCCTTTTCGACTTTGACCTGCTCGACGCTTCGGCCGGTGACCGTGAAGGTGAGCTTCACGCGTGTGAACGGGGACGGCTCCTTGCCCGCTTCGCGGTCGCCCTCAACGCCCACATCCACGCTGTCGAAATCCACCCGCAGCTTCTTGAGGATGTTGATCACGTCGATGCCCGAGCAGCCGCCCAGCGACGCCAGCATCACCTGCATGGGGCGGAAGCCGCTCTCATCACCCCCGATGGCCTTGGAGGCGCCGATGGAAAACGCATAGCCGTTGTCGGGGTTTTTGGCTTCGAAACGAAAGTCTGGGGTGCCGTGGAGGGTGATTTTCATGGGGTGTTCCTGGGGAGGACGATTGGTACCGGGTACTGGGTAAAGGGTACTGGGCTAAGAGGAAATTTCCTGATATTCCGCCAAAAATTCCGTAACGTTCTCGGTACCGATTACCCGGTACCCAGTACCAACGCCTTCGTCTTCAGACGAAGGCGTTGACGAACTCCTCCGTGCCTTTGAACTTCTCCAGCGCCTGGATGGCCGCAGGCATTTGGTTGGCCTCGGTGAGGTTGGCCAGGTAGCGGCGGAATTTCTGCGACGCCTTGTAGTAGGCCGGCGGGAGGATGAGTTCTTCGCGGCGCGTGCCCGAAAGGCCGATGTCGATGGCCGGGTAGATGCGCTTTTCCGCCAGCTTGCGGTTCAGCACCAACTCCATGTTGCCCGTGCCCTTGAACTCCTGGAAGATCACCTCGTCCATCTGCGAACCGGTCTGCACCAGCGCCGTGGCGACGATGGTCAACGACCCGCCGTCCTCCACCTTGCGCGCCGCGCCGAAGAACTTCTTGGGTTCCATCATCGCCTTGGCGTCCACACCGCCCGAGAGCGTGCGGCCCGAGGACTTCAACTCGTTGTTGAACGCGCGCGCCATGCGCGTGATGGAGTCGAGCAGGATCACCACGTCCTTGCCGCACTCCACCCGGCGCATGGCCATCTCCATCACCATTTTGCTGAGCGTGATGTGCTCCTCGATGGGGCGATCGAGGCAGGAGGCGTACACCTTGCCCTTGATGCGGCGCGAGAGGTGGGTGACTTCCTCGGGACGCTCGTCGATCAGCAGCATGATGATTTCGGCTTCGGGGTGGTTGACCGCGATGCCGTTGGCGATCTTCTCCATCAGCATGGTTTTGCCGGTGCGCGGCGGGGCCACCAGCAGGCCGCGCTGGCCCTTGCCGATGGGCGCCAACAGCTCGAGCAGCACCATGCTCTTGTCCAGATCGTCGGGAGCGGAGAGATGGTACATCTCCTCGGGGCTGATGCTGGTGAGGTTCTGGAACGGCGTGGTGGCGCGCCAGTCGGCGATCGGCACCCCCTCCACCGCGAGCAGGGTGCTGACCACGCGCTGGCGCTTGTTGCGCTTGCCGCGCACGATGGCCTGAATGGTGTGGCCCGTGCGGAGCCCATGGCGGCTCACCATGTCGCGCGGGATCACCACGTCGAAATCTTGCGTCTGAAAGTTGAGGCGCTCCGAGCGCATGTGGGCGTGGCCCTGCTCGGTCACCTGAATGATGGCGGTGTATTCTTCCGCCTCGGAGCGGGGGTCGAAATCCGGAGAGAAATCCATGGGCTCCCGGCGATTGCCTTTGCCCTGTCCGTTGTGACCCTGCTTTTTGTTGCCCTGATGATTTTGGCCACGGTTCACGATCTTGTTCAGCTTCATCCTCTTTCGGCGGCGGCGCGAACTGTCGTTCGGCTCGTGGGTAATCTGGGACAGGTTTTCGATCTGCCGGGTCGGGTCATAACCCTTGCCCCCGCGCGGCACGACGTTTCCGTTCGGGGCGCCCGGCTCATCGACGAAATCCTCATCGTCGAAAAAGCTCTCGTCGTCATCGTCTTCGGCGGCGTCGGCGGCCGCGCGCGCGTCGGCGGCGGCTTTGATGAACCGGGCCAGCTCCGCGTCTTCGACATCGCGGGCGGCGTTCTCCTGGAATTTTTCGTCTTGCATGCGTCCCCTGTCGGCCTTTGCGGGTCAGGTGGTTCTGGAAAATTTCTGAAACTTCGGGGTGCCGCTGAATGCTTCGGGAATCATTCAATCACGGTCACGGCTCACGAGCATCGTGCCCATTCTGGGAAGGCTTCCGAAATCAGGTCGGACTTCGGGGAGTCTTCGAATGTTCTGAAACGGGTCGGAACGGATATCCGCCGTTTGTGCGGTTGCGGAACCCGCCGAAGCGGTGAACCGTCGATGAGGCCGCATCGTGCGACCGTCGAACGCGTCAACTGGTACGGGGCCCGGAGTGCGCCTCAAGCGGGCGTCGGTTCTCCATCGTCTCTCGATCCGGGCGGGGGAACGGACACCCGTCGGGTGCCGAACCAATGACCAGAATATAATCAAACATCGGGGGGAATTTTAAACCCCGGGGGGCACGGAAAGTGGATTGGGTCGCGACCGGGGGGCTCCGCCTTCGGGTCGGCACCGGCATCACGAGGCGTGACAAGCGGTTATTGAGGGACCCGCGGGTTGTAATTGTTCATCACCACCATGATGGTGACCATCGTGGCCATGATGGCTCCCCCCGTGATGAGCTGCTTGCGGTGATCAAAGGTATGCATGACCACCTTGGCGGTATCGGCGCGGGTCACGCGCGGTTTCACCGCCGCGGTGTCCCTCGCGGCGACCGCGGCGCTGTCCTTCACCGCGAGCGTGGCGGGCAAGGGCGCCACCGGCGTCAGCTTTTGAGCCGGGAGGAGGGACACGGCGAGGAGCAGAATGACCAGCAAACCTGAAATCTGAAACCTGAAAGCGGATAGGAAAGTACGTCCGAAATCGGCCTGCAGTTCCCTTTCTGATATTTGATTTCTGATTTCCGATTTCAAATCACTCCCCCGCCAACAGTTTCTTCAACAACTCGTTGACCTGCTCGGGAGCGGCCTTGCCCTGCGACACGCGCATGACCTGACCCACGAAAAATCCGAACAGCTTGTCCTTGCCGCTGCGGTACTCCGCCACCTTGTCGGCATTGGCGTCCATCACCTGTTTGATGAAGCCCTCCACCGCCCCGGAATCACTGATCACGGACAAACCGCGCTTGTCCACGATTTCCTTGGGCGAGCCCTCGCCGGCGAACAAGTGTTCGAACACTTCCTTGGCGATCTTGCCCGAAATCGCTCCGGTGCGGATCAATTCCACCATCTCGCCGATGTGTTCGGCCGTGAACTTCAGATCGGTGATGGCGAGGTTGTTTTCCTTGAGCACGCGCAGGACGTCGCCCATCACCCAGTTCGAGACCGCCTTTTTGTCTTGCGCCACGGCACAGGCGCGCTCATAGAACTCCGACACCGCCTTTTCGCGCGTGAGCACGTCGGCGTCGTAGGCGGGCAGGCCGTATTGCTCCACGTAGCGGGCGCGGCGCGCCTCGGGCAGCTCGGGCAAGGTCGCGCGCACGCGGGCGATGTCGTCGGGCGTCACGGCGAGGCGCACCAGATCGGGCTCGGGGAAATAGCGGTAATCCTGCGCGTCTTCCTTGGAGCGGTTGGTGGTGGTCGCGGCCTTGGCCGGGTCCCACCGCTTGGTCTCCCGCTTGACCGTGCCGCCGGCATCGAGGATGGAGGCCTGGTTTTCGATCTCGGCGTGCATGGCCTTCAGCAGGTTGCTGAAGGAGTTCATGTTCTTGAGCTCCACGCGCTCGCCGAAGGGGGCATCCTCGCCCTTGCGGATGGAAACGTTGGCGTCGCAACGCATGTTGCCGCGCTCCATGTTGGCGTCGCAGATCTCGAGATACTCGAGGATTTGTTTGAGCTTTTCGAGGTAGGCGATGGCCTCTTCGGGGGAGCGCAGGTCGGGTTCCGACACGATCTCAAGCAGCGGGGTGCCGCAGCGGTTGGCGTCGAACAGCGAATCGGCCACGGTCAGGTCGTGGATCAGCTTGCCGGCGTCCTCTTCCATATGGATGCGGGTCAGGCCGATGCGCTTGGTGCTGCCGTCCTCGAGGGTGATGTCGAGATGCCCCCCCTTGCAGATGGGCCAGTCGTAGACGGCCGAGCCGCCGGTCTGGGTGATCTGGTAACCCTTGGGCAAATCGGGGTAGAAATAGTTCTTGCGCGTCCACATGGGGCGTTCGCCGATCTCCGCCCCGACGGCCAGCCCAAGGGCGATGCCGGATTCGACGGCCTTGGCGTTGGGTACGGGCAGGGTGCCCGGAAACCCGAGGCACACCGGGCACACGAGGGTGTTCGGCTCTGCGCCGAATTCGACGCGGCACCCGCAAAACATCTTGGTGTTGGTGGACAACTGGGCGTGGACTTCGAGGCCGATGACGACACTGTATGACGAGGCAGGCATAGGGGTGTAAGGTAGGAAAAGGGTGTGATGGATGAGGTGGCTGGTGGGTCGTGGGTCGTGGCGAACACCCGGTTTGCGAACGATGGGGACGCTTCATCATGCCGTGCATGGCCTCTACCCACGAGCCACGTCCCACCCCCGGGATTACATTTACCCCCCTATGTCCCTCCCCGCCGGCCTTGCCTCCTACGAATTTCAACGCGAACTGGTGCCCAGCCGCGATCTGCCGAACTATCATCATCTGCGCGTTTTGCATGACGGTGAGGGCATCCCCCGGCTTTTGACGGAGGACATGCCCAAACCCCGTCGCATCGACCTTGAGGCGTTCTTCGGGAAACCCGGGCCGATCGAGCTGGAAATCGGGTGCGGCAAGGGCACCTTCATGGTGAACTACTGCGCCAACCACCCCGACCTTCCCTTCGCCGCCCTGGAGTGGGAGGGCATGATCGCCTACGAGGCGGCGGAGCGCATGGCACGTCGCCCGCACCTCAAGCACGCGCGTGTGATTCTGGGCGATGCCGCCTTCTTCATGCGCGATTTTCTGCCCGCGCACTGCGTGAGCGCCTTTCACGTCTACTTCCCCGACCCGTGGCCCAAAAAACGTCACCATAAAAACCGCACCATGCGCCCCGACTTTTTGGAGCTGATGCGCGGCGCCGCCGTGCCGGGCGCGCGGTTTTACTTCGGCACCGACCACGCCGAGTACAATGAGGTCGCGCGCGAACTGTTCGCCGCCACGCCGTGGCTCACGATGATCGACCCCGATGCGGAACCCACCGAAGGCATTCAGACCAACTTCGAGATCAAATACCGCAAGGCGGGGAAACCGATTTACCGGTGCGTGATGGAGATTAATTAGGAATTGGTAATTCGGAATTGGGAATAGAAAACAGCCCTTGTTTCATTCGTTATTCCCCATTCTCAATTGCCCATTCTCAATTCTTGTATCCCCGTCGTATAATCCCCGGTAATTTCTCCGCGTGCCAGCGGCGCCACACGTCGTAGAACCGGTACTGCTTTTCGCGGCGGCGGAACTCGCGGCCGTGCACGACGCGGCGGCCGCGGTTGGGGCTGGTTTCGGTGACCTCTTGCGGCGGGACCGCAATGTGCAAACACTCGTGATACACCACGCCGCCGACGACCTCCGCCGTGGCCGAAGGGTGGTCGTAACCCCGGCTGATGGACAGAAGCGGGTAAGGTCTCCCCTGTTCGTCGTGCGCGGTGCTTTGCGTGGAGAGCCCGCCCCAGCGGGCGGACCATGTGATGCGCGCGCGGGCGACCTCCGGATGGTCCGGGAAATACTCCCTGACCACGGCGGCGAGGATCGCCTCAAGATCGTGATGCCGCCCCTTGGCATTGAGGCGCGCGAGCTTGCGCGCGGCCCGGCCGCGCTTCAGCCTGAGCGTGTGGCCGTCGGCGGCGTGGCGTTCCTCGATCCACGCGTGCAGGGCCTTCTCCAGCGCGCGCCGCTCGCGCGTACGCGCCGGAGATTTGCGGATCATGGCCAGGCGCGCCCACGCCGCCAGCATCGACAGCACGTCATCGGGCGCTTCGGCAAACACCTGCGGCGCGCGCAAAACCACGCCCGTGAGGGCTCCCCCACCCCGCCGCCACGACATTTTCCATCCTTGCCGCAAACGCGGCACAAGGTGGAGCGTGATGTCGGCATCACCGCAGAACGATTTCCAGCGCCCTGAAAAATCGGGATCGGTAACGGCCTGACGATGTGCGGGATTCCGAGGCCTCGGAGATTTCAAGGACGGAGAAGTCGCGCGGGACTCGCCGGTCTCCTCGGACGAACGTCCGAACAGCGAGGTTTGCAACCAGCGGATCATTGCCCCAGAAGCTTCAGCACGTCCTTGAGTCCATCCCGGATGGCTTCGAGTTCACGGCGCTTGGCCTCGTCGAGCATTTTCTCCGTGCCCTGATCCACACCGTTCGCGGCGGGTGACGACAGCCCGGAGGCCTCGCCCCCCCCCGCACCGGCGGATGAGACCGACTCCGTCGATTCGGGTTTGGGTTCGGGTTTGGCCGGAGGGACGCGAAGCAGCGTGGTCTGACCGCTGACTTCTTCGAAGCTGACCTCGGAGAGTTTCTTTTTCGCCCCCTGCAGCGTGTACTTCTCTTCGTGCAGCAGGTGCCGGATGTACTGGATGTACTGGATCTCGCGCGGACGGTAGGCCCGGTTACCCGCGCGGTTCTTGCGGGGGCGCATTTGCGCGAACTCGGTTTCCCAATAGCGGAGCACATGGGCCTCGAGCCCGGTCATGCGGCAGACTTCGGAGATGGAGTAGTACAGCTTGCCTTCATCGAGGCGTTGCAGCAACTTGCTCATGCCCTAGCTTGCCTTTCCCCGGAACTTGGGTTCCTGACCACGCCACAAACGGCTGATGTTGGCCCGATGACGGATGACGATGAAGGCGCACACCGGGAGGGCCGCCCAAAAGACAGGGGACAGCACGGGCCCCGCGGGCGCTTCGAGGATGACGAGCAGAGGCAGCGCCACGGCCGCGAGGATGGAGGCCAGACTGACGTAGCGGCTGGCCGTCATCACCAGGACCCACACCGCAAACGCACCCAGGCTGGCGAGCGGGCTGAGAAAAAGAAACACGCCGAAGGCGGTGAGCACGCTCTTGCCGCCTTTGAACCCGATCCAGAACGAGAACGAGTGACCGAGCACGGCGGCGATGCCCGCCAGCAGAGACCAAAGGGGCGAGCCGGTGAGCGCGAGACCCGCCCAGGCGGCGGCCGCGCCCTTGGCGGTGTCGAGCAGGGCCACGGGCAAGGCGGGCTTCCACCCCAGCGTGCGCCACACGTTGGTCATGCCGGGGTTGCCGCTGCCCACCGTGAGGATGTTCACCCCTCGCGCGCGGCTGATCCACAGCGCGAAAGGCAGCGAACCGAGGACGTACCCCGCCAACAAGGCGAGAGCGGATGAGACAGGTGTCGTCATGTTCCTCCCTCCGGCCTTACGACCGGTCGAACCCCATTTTCGGGCGCTTCGCAGACCTGGTTTGGGTCGAGGTTCTCGTCACGCCCAGCGTTCCCGATTTTTTGGACGCGGGCTTTTTCCCTCCCGGCGTGCCCGCCGCGTTTCTGCCTGCGGCCGCGCCGGCGCTTTTGCCCGGGCCCTTGGGAGCGCTCTTGGCGGCTGGCTTGGCGGCCGGCTTGGCGGCGCTCTTGCCAAAGGGGGCCTTCTTGGCGGCGGCCTTTTGCCGGGCCGCGGCGGTGCGCTTCTCCACAGGAGACTTCTTCAACGCTTGGGCCTTTTTGGCCGCGCTCGCGGCCTTTTTGGCGATCAGGGATTTTTTGGAAACGGCGGGTTTCCTGCCGTCGGAGGCGCGGGCCTTGGCCGGGCCTTTGCGCGGCGGACGCGGCGCGTGGGTCGTTCCCTCGCCCGCGGTGAGGACGTCTTCGGCAAAATCCTCATCACCTTCCTCACCCGATTCGGGTTCGTCCCCCACCTCGCCCTCGTCATCGAACGCGGCCTGCGCGTTCACCGGGGACTCCGCCTCGTAGACGTCCGGAGCCGTCAGCGCGAGGTCGGCCTCGTCGGCCTCGTCCCACTCGCTGAAATCGGCGCGCACGCCGCTCACGTAGCCGGCAAGCTCCTCGTCGGTGCGCAGCTGAAACCGGCTGCGGAACCAGATCCGCAAGGGCACGCCCTTGAGGTCGAAGAACTCGTAGGCCTTGCGGCGCAAATAGCGCACGTAGCTGGGCATCACGCGCTCGGGGTGCGACACCTCGAACGCCAGCGCCACCGGATCGACCATCACCTGGCAGCAGCGCATCAGGCGCGCGGGACCCTGCGAGGTCATGGGATGCGGGTAGTTCTCCACGGTTTGTTCGAAGTAACGGATCACGTTGTCGCGCCCGAGGATGCGCGAAAGGTTGTCGCGCACCTCGAGGGCCATGTCGACCATGCGGTTCACGCGCTTGCCGGTGAGCGCCGAGATCGCGAGGAAGGGAACGCCCTCCAGTTCGTTGTTGACCCGCAAAATCTCCTTGACCATGTGGTCGTAGGTCTTGTCGGTCGCGTCGATCAGGTCCCACTTGTTCACGCCGATGATCAGGCCCTTGCCGGCTTCCTGAATCTTTTGGCAAATGCGGTAATCCTGCTCGCCGAGTTGCTCACCCATTTCCCCGGTGGCCTCGATGAGGAGCAGGCACACATCGCTGCGGCGGATGGCCTCCAGAGCGCGCAGGTTGGAGAACTTCTCCACCTCGTCGCTGACGCGCGCCTTTTTGCGGAGGCCCGCCGTGTCGGTCAGCACCACGCGGCACCCGTTGTAATTGAACTCGGTATCGATGGCGTCGCGGGTGGTGCCGGCCTTCTCGGAGGTGATCACGCGGTTCTCGCCCAGCAGGGCGTTCACCAAGGTGCTCTTGCCCGCGTTGGGGCGCCCCAAAACGGCGAGTCGCAGCACGTTCTCACGCGGGGCGGGCGCACTGGAAGGAAGCATGGCGGCGAAGCGATCCATCAGATCGCGGATGCCGAAACCGGATATGGCCGAAACCGGGAAGGGCTCGCCCATGCCCAGCGACCACGCCTCCACCGCCTCGCGGGCGGTCTCGGGCTTTTCGGCCTTGTTCACCACCAGAATCACAGGCCGCTTGCGGCGCAGCACCATGCGGGCGAACTCCTGGTCCTGCGCGGTCACGCCGGCGCGCCCGTCGATCACGAAGAGCACCACATCGGCCTCATCGAGCGCGGCGCCGATCTGGTTGCGCACCTGTTCGTCGATGACGCCTTCCACCCGGGGCATGAACCCGCCGGTGTCCACCAGATTGAACCGCTTGCCGTCGTGCTCGCGCTCCTGATAGTGGCGGTCGCGCGTCACCCCTTCGCGGTCGGACACCACCGCGGCCATGCGACCCAGCATACGGTTGAAAAGGCTGGACTTGCCGACGTTGGGACGGCCGGCGATGACGACGCAGGGGAGACTCATGAGAATTATCCGATCAGAATGCCAAGTTACCGAATTATAACGGGTTGGAAGGTAGAAATACGAAGGATATCGCCGGAAGCTGTCAGCTCACAGCTTACAGCGGACAGCGGAAATCCGAAAGGCCAGCTTCTGTTTAAAACCCGCGAGCACCTGTCCGCTTCGGAAAATGACGCCTGTTGTAGGCATTTGGCGGTTTGCTTTAGCTGTCAGCTGTAAGCTGTAAGCTTTCAGCTGTCAGCTGTAAGCTGTAAGCTCACTCACGACCTACTTTTGCCTAATGCCTCTCCGTCCCTCCACCTCCCTCGCCCGCCTTGTCGGCTACACAACCGCCATTCTGGCGTTTTTGGGGCTGATCGCCGTGGGGGTTTTTCTGGTGTCCGAATACCGGATGGCCGCTCCGCGGGTACAGGTCAGATTCCCCGTGATCTCAACCTTGCGCGAGGGCGACCCGGTGGTGGAAAACGGGGTCGCCGTGGGCCGCGTCGAGCGCATCACGCTCGACGGGGTCACCCTGCGGCTGTTCCACGACGTCCCCCTGCCGGAGGACACCCGGTTCTACAACCTCAGCCATTCGCTGATGGGCGCGCGCAAAGTGTGGCTGGTGCGCGGCGTCGCCGACGCGGAAACCCGTCCGCTCGACCGTGCGCGGGTTCAGGATGGGGTTTTCGTGCCCGGGCTTCCGGAAACGTTGCACAAGGTGGACGCCCTGAGGGCCGTGATCGCGCGACTGCGCGCGACGGCCGACTCGCTGTTGTCCGCCGAAGGCGACGGCGCGCGCGCGCTGCGCCGGCTCGACGAAGCCCAGGCCTCCCTCGGGCGCCTCACGGCCTCGCTCGGCGCCGCCGAAAGCTCCGTGCGCGAAGGCCTCGGCGGCATGGAGCGCGCCGTGCGCGCTGGCGACTCGCTGGCGCCACGCCTCCGCCGCGCCGGGCCTCAGGCCGACAGCGCCAGCGCCCGGGCCCGGGCCCTCCTGAATGCGTATGCGCAGATGAAAGGCCCGGTGGGCGAAGCCCTCGCGAGCCTCGAAAACATCACGAGGCTCGCGGCCCGCGCGCCGGACAGCGCCGTGGCAAGTAGCGGGAAGCGCGATGCCGCCTCCCTGGATCGTCTGCTGAATGATGATCGCGATTACAACACGCTGATCGCTTCACTCGAAAAACTCGACTCCATCAATCGCGGGCTCCGCAAAGGCGGCCTCGGCGACGGCATGAAGATCAAGCCGCGTTTAAAAAAGTAGGGGCGAAAAATTTTTCGCCCCTACGCAGAATTAAGACGTCTTACTTCTCCGCTTCTTTCACCTCGGCGAGGTTGTCGAGCTTGCGGTAAATCGTCCGCAGGCTGATGCCCAGTTCCTCGGCCGTTTTGGCCTTGTCGCCATGGTTCTTTTCGAGGGTGTTGCGGATCAGGGTCATCTCCACCTCGGCAAGCGTCATGCCCGGCGTGAGCTGGACCGAGGAGCGCGCTTCGCTGGCGCCGCTGAGCTCGGGCGGCAGGTCGTCCACCGTGATCTGGTGCCCCAGGCACAGGATGACGGCCCGCTCAATGGCATTCTCCAGCTCGCGCACGTTGCCCGGCCACGGATAATGCTCCATCAATCGCAGCGCCTCGGCGCTTACCGAAAGGTTGGGGCGCTTGTTCTTCTTGCAGTACTTCGCGATGAAGTGCAGGATGAGGGCGTGGAGATCCTCGGGGCGCTGACGCAACGGCGGGATGGTGAGGGGAATCACGTTCAGGCGGTAGAACAGGTCTTCGCGGAACGTGCCTTCTTCCACCATTTTGCGGAGCGGCTTGTTGGTGGCCGCGATGATGCGGACATCCACCTTTTGCGCCGCGCCGCCCACGGGAGCGGCTTCGCCTTCCTGAAGCACGCGGAGCAGCTTGGCCTGCATGGCCAGCGGCAGTTCGCCGATTTCATCGAGGAACATGGTGCCGCCGTCGGCGTCCATGAAGCGTCCCTTCTTGTCCTGATACGCCCCGGTGAAGGAGCCCTTCTTGTAACCGAACAGCTCGGCTTCGATCAGGTTTTCGGGGATGGCGGCGCAGTTGACCGTCACGAAGGGCTTGCTGGCGCGCGGGGAGTTCTGCACGATGTAGCCCGCCAGAACTTCCTTGCCCGTGCCGGATTCGCCGAGAATGAGGATGGTGGCGTCGCTGTTGGCGGCCTGCGCCGAGCGGTTGAGCAGTTCCTTGAACGCGCGGCTTTTGCCGGTTTCGAACGTGAGGGCGCTTTTCTTCAACTTCTCCCGCAGGATGAAGTTCTCGGCGAGCAGGTTGACCTTTTCGAACGCGCGGTTGACGACCGCGGTGATCTCCTGCTTGTTGAACGGCTTGGGAATGAAATCGTACGCGCCCTTCTTCATGGCGGCGACGGCTTCGTCGATCGACCCGTGGCCCGTGATCAGGACGACCTGAATGTCGGGGTTGAAGTCCTTGACGCGCTGCAAAACCTCGAGGCCGTCCATGACGGGCATCTTGAGGTCGGTGAGCACGACCTGGGCCCCCTCGTTCTTCAGAATCTCCAGTCCCTTGACCGGATCGTTGCACAAAAGGAGTTCGTACCCCAGGTCGGACAAGGTCCGCGACAGGGAGTCGAGAATGCTCTGTTCGTCATCGATGACAAGGAGTTTTTTCTGCATGACCGCCACTATCAGCAAAAATCGGGCCTTGAGGCCAAATTTTGACAAGAAGTTGATTGCGTTTCGATAACAGCCTGAAAGCCACACGAATATACCCCAATCCCGGATTTCAATGGTCATATTGTCTGGGAATTTGTCGTTTAGGCAATAAAATCCGAAGGACCGGCCCCCCAGCCTTCCCCCGTCGAGAAACTCCGCGAAACAGGGTGAATTCACCGAATTTCATCTTTTCGCGGTGAGCCGGGTGATTAGCTTTTAAACCCTGTTCGGCGCGAGACGGCCGACCTTACGGTTTGTGAGAGGGGATGCGATGACGCCTGCCTTGCGTGTGGAAATCCAGAAAGTGCTCGACCGTCAGGGCACGAGCGACCTGGCCTTCGATTCCATCGCCTGCAAATTGTTGAACGAGTTCGATGCGCAATCGGCCGTGGTGTACACGCCCGATGCCAGCACGGGCCTCCTGAAACTCCGGTGTCATTGCGGTCTCGATCGCGCCTCCGCCGACAAGATCCGCTTCCTCTGCATGGGCAAAGGCCTCTCCGGGAAGGCCGCGAGCCTGCGTGAAGCCGTGCAGAGCTGGCAGTACCCCGAGGCCCTGTGCGCCGAGGAGCGCGAGGTTCTGCCCGAAGGCGCGCTCTATGTGCCCATGATCGCCGAGAACTCGGTGCGCGGCGTTCTCGGCATCGCGAAGAACTTTCATCGCGAATACGCCCCCGATGAAATCGCCGCCCTGACCGCGGTGGCCCGCCTCATCGCCCCTTACCTGAAATAAGCGCGTGTTCGGCTTCTGGGATTGGGCCGTCGTCGCGCTGTACTTCGCCGTGATGGCGGGCATCGGCGTGCATTTCTCCCGCCGCAACCGCAACCTCAAGGATTTCATGTTCGGCGGCGGCACCATGCCGTGGTTCGCCGTGGGCATTTCGCTGATCGCCACCTCGGTGAGCGCGAGCACCTTTCTGGGAAACCCCGCCAGCGTGTTCGCCGCCGACATGCGCCTTTTGATGCTGAACTTCGGCGCCATCATCGCTCTGGTGATCGTGGGCACGGTGTTCATCCCGCGCTATCGCACAAGCGGCGTTTCCTCCGCCTACGAACTGCTGGAGACGCGCCTTTCGCGCCCGGTCAGGACCCTGGCGGCGGGGCTTTACTCATGCCACCTGCTTTTGCGCGCCGGCATGCTGCTGTTCGGCCCCGCGCTCATTCTGAAGGCCATGCTCGGCATTCCCATCTGGGCGTCGATCTGCGTGATGGCCGGGGGCTCGGTGCTTTACACCTACTTCGGGGGCATCCGCGCCATCGCCTGGACGGACGTTCTCCAGTTCAGCATCTTTTTGGGAACCGGTTTGCTCATCATTGCCTATTGCGTGCAGGGAATCGGTTCACTCTCGGAAACCTACCGGCTGGCCGCCGAGGCGGGCAAGACCCGTTGGTTCGACGCGACCTGGGACCCATCGAGCGCCCGGAACATCTGGTCTGCGGGGGTGGCATACGTCGCCTTTGAAGTGGCCATCCGCGGCTGCGACCAACAGTTCGTGCAGCGATACCTGTCAACCCGCGACACGCGGCGGGCGAATTACTCCTCCATCGCCTCGGTGCTTCTGGGGATCTGCGTCGGCCTCGTGTTCTTCAGCGTGGGCGCCTCGCTGTACGCCTATTTCGAAGTGAAGCACGTCGCGCCGCTCCCCGCGGGCGCGCAAGCCAACGAGGTGCTTCCCTATTTCATCATGAACATTTTGCCCACGGGCGTGAAAGGCTTGCTCGGCGCCGCCATCATGGGGGAAGCGCTGAGCTCGCTGAATTCGCTCTACGCCGCACTGTCCAACACCACGGTGACCGATTTCCTGCGTAAAAAAGGTGAAGCCGCGGCAGGGCTCGCGGAGGCGAAACGCTGGGTGTTGATCTGGGGCGCCGTGGCGACCTTGGTGGCCTTCGTGGTGGCGGGGAGCAGCCAGTCGCTGCTCGACACCGCGTTGTTCTTCACGTCGCTGTTCATCGGCCCGTTATTGGCCTTGTTCCTGCTGGCTTTCTTCAGACCCGGCACCCCGGCCAAAGCCGTCATTCCCGGCGCCCTCGGGGGCATGGCCGTGCTGCTGCTGTTTCTGCAGATTCCCGTGTTGCCCGCCGGCATGTGGACGCCGGTTTACCCCGTGGCGTGGACGTGGAATCCGTTGATCTCGATGACGGCGACGCTGGTGATCGCAGTGGGGTTGCAGACGGTGATGGGACAGCGCAACAGTACAACAGTACAGCAGTAGAACCTAAAACACCTTCTGACCGCTGCACTTTATTGTTGTACTGCTGTATTGTTGTACTGCTATTTCATCACCGGAACACAATCACGTTGATCACCGCGTGCACGCTGCCGATGAGCAGGCCGATCAGCGCGCCCACCCAGGCGATTTCGCGGAACTCCCGGTAACCGATCTGCTCGATGATGCCGTTGAGCTCGGACACGTCGAACGCCATGATGTTGCGGCGCAGGGTTTCCTTCAGATCGATCTTGCCCTCGAGGCTGTCGACAAGCCGCTCGGTGAACGCGCCCGCCTCCTCCGCCAACGCGCCCGCGATTTTGTCGCGGATGCCTTGGAGCCGCTCGGGGCTGACGAACATTTTCGCCATGGGGATCGAATCGAGGATCTCCCCGAGCTTTTCGTCCCACTTCTCCACGAGCAGGGCGCGCATGGCGGCCACGGGGTCGACCTGACGCAGAAAATTCAGAATGTCGTCACGGGTGAGAAAGCGCTCGGCGATGGCCCCGGAAATGCGTTCCGCCAGTTCCTCTTGCCGCCGCGGCAGCAGGCCCTGCAACTTGAAGCCGAAAACGTTGACCGGCTTGACCGGCTTCAGCAACAGTTGAACGGCCATCCAGTTGGTGAAGAACCCGTGGGCGGTGGCAACAAGCATGGGCACGAGAATCAGGGAGATGATTTGAGCGGTGGTCATGGGACAAAGAGTACACTGGGACGGTCGAATTGGGGTCGTCGGGTACTTGGGACTGGGGACGGGGTATCGGGTGCCGGGATCGCTCGGTGCAGTTCCCCTCCAGACACTTCCTGACAGCCGTTTTGCCTTCGGGGCTTTCCAGAGAGCCCGAAAAGAGCTACCCTTGCCGTCGTCATTGACCAATCCGGCTTCCTCGACTTCCTCGATTCTTACCCGTTTCGTCGACTTTTGGATACCGGACGGCCGCACACACGGTGAATTCAGGGCGTGAGCCCGGAAACTCACACGCAGCCGACGGATACCAATGATGCCGCGCCCCGCTCCACAACGGACGAGGGCGTGATCGACGCGCGGGCCACGCCGGATCTGCCGGACCTTTCAGGTCGCGGCCCCCCAGCCAAGCCCCACTTTCGCGCTCCGGATCACCCCGTGCCTTCGCACGGTCTTCGGAGGCTTGAGTCCGTTTTCAAACGCGGGCGGCTTCACCTGTTTCGCAAGGTTGCTTGCAAGGATCATTCATGCTGTTTCAAGACCTCGACCTCAATCCCACCATCCTCGCCGCCCTGAAGGCCAAAGGCTATGAGAGCCCCACGCCCATTCAGGCCGGCGCGATTCCCGCCGTGCTGCAGGAACGCGACGTGTGGGGCTGCGCGCAGACCGGCACCGGCAAGACCGCCGCGTTCGCCCTGCCCATCCTGCACAACCTCGCGAAGCGCCCGTTCGTGAAGACCAACGCGGTGCGTGCGCTGGTGCTCTCCCCCACCCGCGAACTCGCCCTGCAGATCGCCGAGCAGTTCGACGCGTACGGCAAGGGTCTGCGTCTGCGCACGGCCGTGATCTTCGGCGGCGTGAGCGATTACGGCCAGAAGCAGCGCCTGCGCCAAGGCGTGGAGATCCTGGTGGCCACGCCCGGCCGCCTGATGGATCTGCTCGCGCAGAACGCGCTGACGCTGAACCACGTGGAGATCTTCACGCTGGACGAAGCCGACCGCATGCTCGACATGGGCTTCATCCACGACGTGCGCCGCATTTCGACGCTGCTGCCGCAGAACCGCCAGACGTTGCTGTTCTCCGCCACCATGCCCCCCGAGATCAAGCAGCTTGCCAAGAACCTCTTGCGCGACCCGGTGAACGTCGAGGTGAACCCGGTGTCCTCCACGGCCGCCAAGATCGAGCAGTCGGTGTACCACGTGAGCCGCAACATGAAGCCCAACCTTCTGGGTCACTTGCTCAAGGACACGAGCATCACCAGCGCGCTGGTGTTCACGCGCACCAAGCACGGCGCCGACAAGGTCGTGCGCGCGCTCGACCGCTTCGGCGTGTTCGCCGAGGCGATCCACGGCAACAAGGCGCAGGGCGCTCGCCAGCGCGCGCTGACGAACTTCAAGTCGGGCCGCACGCGGGTGCTGGTCGCGACCGACATCGCGTCGCGCGGCATCGACGTGCAGGAGATCTCGCACGTGTTCAACTACGACCTGCCCGAGGTGCCCGAGAGCTACGTGCACCGCATCGGCCGCACGGGCCGCAACGGCGCGTCGGGCACGGCGGTGGCGTTCTGCGACAACGACGAGCGCTCTTACCTGCGTCAGATCGAGCGCGTGACCCGCGTGCAGCTTCCCGTGATGCCCCTACCCGAGATGGCCGCCCCGCCCCCGCTGTCGCCCGAAGCCGCCCGTGCGGAAGCCGAGCGCGCCGAGCGTCCTCGCCGCAATGAGGGGCCCTCGCGCGGCCCCCGCGGCGAAGGTTCGCGCGGCGGATTCGGCGGCGGTCGCGGCCCGGCCCGTTCCTCCGATCGCGGCGATCGCCCCTCGTACGGTGATCGCCCGCAACGCGCGGAGCGTTCCGACGCGCCGCGCACCTACGGCAACCCGGCGGCCGGCCGTCAGGGCGGTTCGGGTGCGCGCGGCGGCAACGGCGGCGGTTACGGTGGCGGCTATGGTGGCGGAAGCCAAGGTGGCCGCGGCCCGCGCCGCGAAGGCTCCGGTTCTTCCCAAGGGGGCACCGGCGAAGGCCGCCGCGAGTTCGTGCCGTTCTGGAAGCGGTTCTCGGGCAACCCGGATGATCGTCGCCGCCCGTCGCAACAGCGCGATCGTCGCGACTAACCCTCACCTCTCGCAGTAAACCTGAAAAGGCGGCTCCCCCGGAGCCGCCTTTTTGGCGAACCGGGACGCGGCCGCCGGCCTGCGCTGTGACCTGCCCCGCACCGCCGCCGCCCCGACCAAAACAAAAACGCCGCTTCCGGAAGGGAGCGGCGTTTTTGTGCGTGCGTTGATCGAAGGAGGATGGCTGGCCAGGTAGGATTCGAACCTACGACCAGTCGGTTAACAGCCGACTGCTCTACCACTGAGCTACTGGCCAATGTCCTTCCACACACCCCGATTTCGGCAACCGCCTCAAAAGGGAAGGGGGAATTTAATCTATGGATTGGCAGCTTTCAAGAACCCTGATCAAAATTCCCGGACGATTCCCCCACCCCCGGTTGGCACACCCCTCGCTGAGTCCATGACCCGGACGACGCCGATCCGCGTGAAACGGGTGATGACGACGACGCGCCGTACCGGAAAGGAACAGGTGTCTCATGGGTTCGAAATTTATGGACTATATCGCAACGCAAGAGCAGCCCGTACTGGCGGATTTTTGGGCGGAGTGGTGCGGCCCCTGCCGCATGATGCATCCCGTGCTCGAGAGCGTGGCCAAGGACTGGAAGGGTAAGGCTTCGGTCGTGAAAATCAATTCCGATGAACAGCCCGACCTGGCGTCGCGCTTCGGCATTCACAGTTTGCCGACCTTCGTGATGTTCAAGGACGGGCGCGAAGTTCACAGGGTGAGCGGCGCGCGACCGGCGGCGGCGCTGAAGGCGGAATTCGCGTCGTGGGTGACGTGATGGCACGGATGCCCTGATTGTGGGGCGACACGCGTGCCGGAATTCCGATGACCGCTTTTGGGTTTGCTCGCGCACGCGAAAACAGGCGCGGGAAGCCTTGCACAATGCGCGTTGTTGTTCTATACTTGTCGCCACGATGCGGGGTGGAGCAGCCCGGTAGCTCGTCGGGCTCATAACCCGAAGGTCCTTGGTTCAAATCCAAGCCCCGCTACCAACATCGAAGAGGCGTCCTTCAGAAATGGGGGACGCCTCTTTTCTTTTCGGGGTTTCGGCTGAAAGTCCTCCCTCCGAAAGCGTCTGCGTTTCCGCTCTCCGGCCCCGGTCCACGCCACCACCACATTCCCTCCAGAGCCCCCAATTACTTTTTCTCCGATGTCCCGGTTTCTCCCTGCTCTTTCCCTGCGCGGCACGGCGGCGTTGCAAAAACTTGCGGGTCCGGCCGCGCCGTGGTGGAACCGCGCCGTCGCGCTGACGCTGGCGTTGTGGATCACTCACGGGATGCTCCGAATCGCCGTGCTGTTCCGCCCCGATGGTTTTGGTTTCCCGATCGTGGGCAAGGCCGACTGGTACATCTTCCACGCCTTGGTCCTCGACCTTCACTGGATCGCGCTCAGCGCGCTCCCGCTACTTGCCGTGCTGCGCCTCGCCATGACATGGGACAAGCCGCGCGCGGCGCGCGGCGCGCTGCTCGCCTTCTTTCTTGCTCACGCGGTGCTGCTGCTGTTCACGGTGGCCGATCATGAGACCTTGCGTTTCATGGGCATGCATCTCGACCCGGGCATGCTGCGCACCTACGGCAACACCGCCGCGGTGCGGGAGACCATCGCCTTCCTCGCGCACGACGCGTCGATCCCCGGCCTGCCCTACGTTCTGATGTTCGGCTGCGTACCCCTGGCCGCCTTGCTCTATCGGCTCCTTCTGAAAGCCGCGTGGGCGCGGCGCGCGACCTGGAGCCTGACGCCTGTACTGTGGCTAGCGGCCGGGAGCCTCGTCGGTTACCTGTACGTCTATCACCTTTGGACCGGCGGGAACCGCATGCGCAAGCTGCGCCCTTTCGTGCAGACGGCCTGGCTTTCCTTGGGCGAAAACCGCGCGACCCGCTTGGCCGATTCCGCCCTCTCCGCGCTGGCGGCGCGGCACGCCTCGCTGTGGCGCGCCGGATCCACCGACACCAACTGGGCCTTCCCCGACCCCGCCTACCCCTATTACAAGGTTCCCACGGGGCCTTCGTCTTCACCCGGCGCCGGCATCCGCGACGCGTCGGCTCGTCCGTGGAACTTCGTGCTGATCGTGATGGAGTCGCACCGGGCTTTGAACGTGGGGCACCTGGGACCTTACGGCGCGACCACCTCGGCCACGCCGTTCCTCGACAGCCTCGCGCGCAGCGGCCACGCGTGGTCGCGCATGGTGGCTTCGGGCGTGCCCACCATCAACGCGCTGTTGGCCATCCACCTTTCCATCCCGCAGCACCCGACCCGCCAGCTGGCGAGCGAGTTCACCACGCTGCGCCACGAGGCCTTCACCGTGCCCTTCGCGCGGCGCGGGTATGTGACGCGCTTCTTTTCCGCCGCCGACCCGGCGTGGGACAACCAGACTCCGTGGTTGCGGCAATGGTACGGCGGCATCCGCTACGACCGTACGCGTGAGAACGACGCGCTCATGTTCGCCGACCTGGCGGCATGGATGCGCGACAGCCTCTCGGGAGAGGCCGGCGAACGGCCCTTCCTGCTGACGGCGATGACCAAGACCAACCATTACCCGTTCAACCCGGTGGAGGGTGTGCGGCGAGTGGCCGAGGGTGCTTCGCTTGTACAGCGCATGGACGCGACCATGGCCTACACCGACTCGAGCCTGCGCGTGTTTTTCGCCGCCGCACGCACCCAGCCGTGGTTCGACCGCACCGTGTTCGTGCTGGTGGCCGACCACGGATTCCCGCTCTCGGAGCACGGGTCTTCCCAGATCGGTTACGGCCTGTACACCGAGAACATCTGGCTGCCGTTCGTGATGGTGGGCAAGCACCCCGCCTTGGGCGCCCCCCGCATGCGCGACGACCTCGCCGCGCAAGTGGACATCGGCCCCACGCTGCTCGACCTGGCAGGCATTCGCGAACCCAACGCGCACGTCGGTCACAGTCTGCTGGCGCCCTTGCCCGCGGACCGACAGACCCGTTACGCGCTCTTTTACGAACAGGCTTTTGTGGAACGGGGACGATACCGGTGGCACGGCGCGTGGAGCGATGCGCCACGCGAGCAGGGCGAAGAAATGTTCGACCTTGTCGATGACCGTTTGGAGACGCGTGATCTGTTGAAGAAAAAACCGGGCGCGGACGAGGCCCTCCTGACCTTGAGGGACTCGCTGTCGAACCTTGCGCAAGCGTTGGGACGATTGCACGTGGAGGTGTTGGAGCGCGACGCCCTCTGGCCGCCTGCGGATTCCACCGCGCCCCGGTCCCCCCTCGCGACCGGCAAAACCACCCCGTGAATTTTCGGAATTTTCTACGGGTCTTTTCGGAATGATCGAGTGAAAAAAAACCGGCCCGGGTCGGGAAATCCCTTGTTTGGCACCAAAGCTTGAATTAACTTTTCCGCCTCGTTGGGGTCATAGCTCAGTTGGTAGAGCGCTTGCATGGCATGCAAGAGGTCTGGAGTTCGACTCTCCATGGCTCCACCAGTTTTCAGCCGACAGCTTACAGCTGGCAGCTCACAGGTATCACGATAACAGAGGGCGGTCTGATTCATTTCAGACCGCCTTTCTTTTTCTCTCCTCTTTTTCCACCCGATATAGCGCACATCGGAAAAAGGGCAGCCCGCACGTACACCTGATCCGTCTCAACTGTCCGCTGTGAGCTGTGAGCTGTAAGCTGTAAGCTAAATTCCTCCCGTGCTTCCCTACATCGACACCCACTGCCACCTCGACCAGATCCTCGAGAAAACCGGCGCGGCGAATTTCGCCGCCTTGAAGGCGGGCCATTTCGCGCCGGGGTTCACCTCGTGCCTGACCATCGCCTGCGACCCGGAGGCGATCGCACCGACCCTGGAACTGATCGAAAACGAGGGAGTTTACGGGTCCTTCGGGATTCACCCTCACGACGCCGACAAGTACACCCCCGCGGTGGAGGCCGCCCTATCCGCCGCCCTGCGTCACCCCAAGTGCCTGGCCTACGGCGAAATCGGGCTCGACTACCACTACGACCTGTCGCCGCGCGCGGTGCAACGCGAGGTGTTCGTCCGGCAACTGGAGGTGGCCATCGAGGCCCGCAAACCCGTGGTGATTCACACCCGGGAGGCCGATGACGACACCCTCGCGGTGCTGCGCGACCACCTACCACGCGACTGGCCGGTGCACGTCCACTGCTTCACCTCGTCGCGCGCGCTCGCGGAAAGCCTGCTCGCGGAGTTTTCGAACCTGTATATCGGTTTTACGGGAATTCTCACCTTCAAGAATGCGGAAGATGTCCGCGAGACCGCGCGCATCGTGCCTTTGCATCGGCTGCTGGTGGAGACCGATGGGCCTTACCTCGCGCCCGCGCCGCACCGCGGCAAGCCCGCGCACCCCGGGCACATCCCGCTCATCGTCGACAAGCTCGCCGAAGTGCGGGGGGAAAGCCTGCTCACGGTCGCGACGGCGACGTTCGACAACGCGAAACGGTTGTACGGGTTTTAAAATCCCGCCCCGCACTCACAAGGGAAGCTTGTCGGCGTTCAGGAATTCGACGGGCCACACGCCCAGGTACCGCAGATCTTCGTCAATGCCGTCCACCACGGCATATCGGCGATAATCTTCGCGTGAAACCCAGGCCGCGGCCTCGTGTTCTTCGTTCAGGCGCACGACGTGATCGTCCCTCACGCGATACAGGTACAGGTGGATCTCGAACACACCGCCGTACAGGGTATCGCGCACGGGCCCCACGTGACGCGCGAGTTCATACCCCCCGCTCGTCAGATTGAAACCGACCTCTTCCCGAACCTCTCGGACGATGGTTTCCTCGGGAGTTTCGCCCTCGTGAATGTGCCCGCCGGGAAGCCCCCATGAACCCGGAGCGAAATCATCGTTTGACGCGCGGCGCAGCAGGAGGATCTCGGCGCGAGCGTTGAGCAGCACCGCGAGACAGAAGCGGGCCTTGATCGGGGGAAGTGCGGAGGTCACTGGGGCGTAAGATGTGAAGCGTGAAGAGTAAATCTCAGGACTCTGGGTTCAGAGTTCAGAGTTCAGAGTTCAGATCACTGAGTTCAAAGAAGTTTCCGCCCACCCCACGCCTCCCACTCGCGCAGAAGATCATCCGCCGTCACCTCGGGGCCGATCCATCGCACGGGAAGCCCCCGCCGTTCCATGCCGCGGAAGTAAGTCTCCTGACGCTTGGAGAGCAGGTGGATCTCGTGAAGCAGGGTCGCCTTCATTTCATTCAGCGAGGCGTCGCCGCGCAGATACGAGGCGACCTGACGATACTCCATACCCAGCAGCGCGAGGCGTTCCCAGGTGATGCCGCGCCGGTGCAAACCTTCCACCTCGTCGATGAGACCCGCCTCGAGGCGCGCATCGAGGCGTTCGGCGATGCGCGCGCGCAAAGTGACGCGATCGGGCTTGGTGACGAAGATCAGCGGGTTGAGCGTCCAGTCGGGCAGACGGCTGGGAGGAATCGCCCCGCGCGGCGTATAGGCGATCTCGAGCGCGCGGACCACGCGCTTTTTGCTGCTGAGGTCGGTGCGTTCGTAAAGTTCCGGATTCAGTTTCCGCAGTTCGTCGCGGAGAACCCGCACGTCGCGTTCCATCAGCTCCGCCCGCAGGGCCGCGTTCTCCGGAACCTCGGCGATGGCGTAGCGCTTGAGGACGGCCTCCAGGTACAACCCCGTCCCCCCCGCCAGCACGGGCGGCATGTCGGGTCCGTGTTCACCCAAAAACGTATCGAGCGCCACATAAGCATCGACCTGAAAACGGAACAGGCTGTAAATCTGCTCCGGCTCCACGATGTCGATGAGGTGGTAGCGGACGGGCGGCCTGAAGCGGGCGTATTCGTCCAGATCCTTACCGGTTCCCAGATCGAGGCCGCGGTAGACCTGGCGCGAATCCATGGAAAACACCTCGCTGCCCAAACGATGCGCGAGGTGGGCCGCCAGCGCGGTCTTGCCCGACGCGGTGGGACCCGCGATCACGATGCACGGCCACGAGGCGGTCATGCGGCCATCATCCGGGGTGTCTGTGTGTGCGAGGCGGGCATGCGGAACTCAATGTAGGGGGTTCGGGGTTGCCATGGGGGTCATCCGTCGCGACGACGCGAAAAAGTATTCAGGAACTCTTCGTGAAGCGCGAGGACATCCGTCTCGTCATGGCCGATGTACGCCACGGAAACCCGCGCCAAAGGTAGCAGAGGGGTCAACCAGAGCGCACCCCGGCCGGCATCGACATCGAAAGACAAAATGTCTTGGAGGTCATCACGGGTGCGGGGAACCGTGAGCGATGTCGCGGAAAATTGCCGAAACAGAACGCACCGACCGGGAAACCGTGCGGCAAGGCCGTGGACCGGCCAAGCCATCGACTGGCGCGCATTCAGATCGACCAGTGGACGCAGCCGGGGACCTTGCGGGCCCTCATGCACGAACATGTCGAGCCCGACGGGCCCCCAGTAGCCGGCGCGGTGCAACGCCGCCGCCACCGCATCGACCGCGGCAGAGGCCTCCTCGCGATGCGCGCGCCATTGGACTTCTCGATCCGCCTGATCACCCGGGAGGGCGAGCGCACCGGCATACCCTCCCGCCGCGCTGGTGATGAGGCGGTGCCGCCGGATCGCCGAGCGACGCCCGTCGCGGCTAAGGCGGAAGAGCACGCCCCATTCGCGCGTCACCGCGCATTCCTCCTCGATGACTAGCCCCTCGTGCCGGTCGGCAAGCCGCTCAAGCGTCGCGCGCCGCGAATCTCCGCCTTCGGCCCCCGGCGCCTCAAGGGTGAAGCGGACCTGGCCGATGCCCGCGAGACCGTGGTTGCCCTTGGCCACGTACCGCCCTTGAGGAGCGGTTCCAAGCCAGTCGCGAACGGCCTTCCGTGAATCACAAAACACAGTCGGGCAGGCCTCGGTCCCGCTGACCTCCCGCTCCAGCGACGCGCTGAAGGCGCGGCTGTTCACGCGCTTCACCACCAGGGGGTCGGGGTGGTGCGTCCGGGCTTGGAGGTCGTTCATCATGCCGACCGCCGCGGCGTTCCACCCGAAGGGGGTGAACAGCCGCCCGTCCTCCCCCGTGTAACCCTCCACCGGCACAAAGCGCGGCAGGCGCACCCCCGCGCCGTGGAGGTAGGCGCGCCAGTCCTCGAGCGAGTCCGCCGCGCCGGGTAGGCGCCCCATGGGCAACAGAAGGATGTCATCCGGGGCGAGCGCGGGCCAGAAGGAGAGCGGCCAGGAAAGCGCACCGGCGGCTTCGCGGATCTTGGCGGGCATTTTGCCGCCGCCGTGGGCGAGCGTCAGGTCGAAGTCCGCATTGCACCACCACACTCGATGCGGGGCGCGCGCGGCGTATCCGGTTATCTTGTCGCCATGAGATTTTCGCCGCCCCCTGGTCTTCGCCGCGCCCGCACCTGCAGCCTCATGGCCACCGTCATCCCCACCGTGCTGTCGGTCGGCCTGCTGGCCGGGTGCGGCATGCCCACCGCCTCCGATTGGCGGCGCTGCACCTTCAACGTCAGCGAGGTCGCCTTCCAGGGGCTCCGGGAAAACCAGGCCGAGTGGCGCGTGGTCGTCAACGCCATCAACCCCGGCGGCAAGCCGCTGACGCTCGACGGGCTTCATCTGTTCGCGCTCATGCAGGGCGACACGCTCGCCCGCCTCGCCGACCCCGGCCGGGTCACCCTCTCCGCCCTGGATACCACGCAGCTCAGTTTCGACGTGAGCATGCCGCATGCGGCCTGGAGCAAGGCGCTGAAAAACCTCGGGCGCAGCGGGTCGGGCGAGGTGCTCATCACCGGCGACGTCCGCGTGCCCACCTTGTTCGGCTCTCGCCTCATCAAAAACGCCGTCAAGGAAAAACACGTCATCGACTTGTCGTCCCTGATGGGGGGAATGGGGATGGACCTGTTCCGGGGGCTTTTCGGACGGTAGGGTTTGGGGTAGTGGGTAGTGGGTAGTGGCTCTGAGCGAAGCGTCCGGGGATATTCGCCGACGTTCGAACAGGATGCTATCGTACCCATCCGACTTCAGGCGTCACGCCGACATCTCTTGTCGCAGCCCCTTCCCCCGACCCACTACCCATTACCCACTACCCAATTTTCACCCGAACACCGACGCGCTGAGGTAGCGGTCGCCGCGGTCGCAGATGATGCAGACGACCACGCCTTCGCTGAGGCCCTTGCACACCTCGAGCGCGCAGTGAACCACGCCGCCGGATGAGATGCCCGCGAACACGCCTTCGCGGGCGGCCAAGGCGCGCGTCATGGCCTCGGCCTGCGCCTGGCTGACCTCCATGATGCGGTCCACCCGCGTCTCATCGAAGATCTTCGGCAGGTACTCCTTGGGCCACTTGCGGATGCCCGGGATGCACGACCCCTCCGAGGGATGCGCACCCACGATCTGAATGGCGGGGTTGGCTTCCTTGAGGTAGCGCGAGGTGCCCATGATGGTGCCCGTGGTCCCCATCGACGAGACGAAGTGTGTGACCTTTCCGGCCGTGTCTCGCCAGATCTCGGGACCGGTGGTCTCGTAGTGGGCCAGCGGATTGTCGGGGTTGGAGAACTGGTCGAGCATTACGTAGCCGCCCCGCGCGACCATGGCACGGGCGTAGTCGATGGTGCCTTCCATGCCTTTGTCGGCCGGGGTGAGGTGCACGACCGCGCCGTAGGCGCGCATGGTGCGTACGCGCTCGGGCGTGGCGCTCTCGGGCATCACCAGATGCATTTCATAACCGGCCACGGCGGCGATCATCGCCAGCGCGATGCCCGTGTTGCCCGAAGTCGGTTCCACCAGCTTCATGCCGGGTTTCAGCGAGCCGCGCTCGATCGCCTTCAGGATCATGGACTTCGCGGGGCGATCCTTCACCGACCCGCCGGGGTTGTTGCCCTCAAGCTTGGCGAACAATTTGACTTTGGGGTTGGGTTGCAGCCGGGTGAGTTCCACCATGGGGGTGTTGCCGACGAGGTTGAGAATGGAAGACATTTGGTGAGGACTCCAGAGGTTTTGCAGCTTACAGCTTACAGCGTACAGCTGACGGCTCAACACAAAGCACAGAACGGGCGGCACACACAAAGCAGAACATGTAAGCCTGGAAAAAGGCCAGGAAAACCTGAATCTCCTTGCTGTACGCTCTGCGCTGTCAGCTGTCAGCTTAACCAACGTGACACCTCAAAAGATACCTTTCCCCCTGCCATGACCGTCCCGAAGAAGCCCCGGAAAACCGCCGTGAATTCCACCCCGCCGGGCGACGCCACCGTGCCCGCAGACGCCGTCGCGCGAGCCGCCGACCTGACGCGCCTCCTGAAGGCCGCCAACGCCGCCTACTACGTCGACAACGCTCCGGTGATGACCGACTACGAATTCGACACGCTGCTGCGTGAGCTTGAAGATCTCGAGGCGGCGCACCCCTCGCTGAGGACCTCCGACTCCCCCACCCAGGCCGTCGGCTCCGACCTTGCCGCTGCGGAGGACGCCTCCGCCGAAACCGGAACCAGGGCGGAAGCCGCCCCCGGCGCGTTCCGCAAGGTCGCGCACGTGTTTCCCATGCTGTCGATCCAGAACACCTACTCCGAGGAAGAGGTGCGCGACTTTCATCGTCAGGTGACCGAGAAGCTTGAGGAGAAAGTGCCGGGCGAAGAGGTGGACTACATCTGCGAGCCCAAGATCGACGGCGTGGCGATGTCCTTGGTGTATGAAAACCGCGCTCTGACGCTCGGCGTCACGCGCGGCGACGGCACGCAGGGCGACGACGTGACGCGCAACATCCTCACGATCGCCTCCATCCCGCGCGCCTTGCCCGATGATTGGCCCTCCGGACGCGTGGAGGTGCGCGGCGAGGTGTACATGCTTGAGGCCGACTTCGTTCGCTACAACGAATACTCGATGCGCGTGCACGGCAAGGAATTGCAGAACCCGCGCAACACCGCCTCGGGGAGTCTCAAGCTGAAGGACCCGGCCGAAGCCGCCGAGCGTCCGCTGTCTTTTTTCGCCTACGCCATCTTGCTGGAAAACCAGGACGCGCAAAATTTCGGGTCGCATTGGGAAAACCTCGGAAAGCTGGCACAGGCGGGGTTCCCGGTGAACTCACTGCGCGCCAAGGTGCGGGGGGTGGACGCGGTGATGGCCACCTGCGCCGATTGGGAAGGGCGCCGGAACGCGTTGCCCTACCTGATCGACGGCGTGGTGGTGAAGGTCGATTCGTTGCGCCAGCAAACGATTCTGGGCCGCACGGCCAAGAGCCCCAAATGGGTGATCGCTTACAAGTACAAGACGGAAGCGGCGGAGACGCTGCTGGAATCCGTTGATTTTCAGGTGGGACGCACGGGCGTCGTGACGCCGGTGGCGAACCTGCGCGCGGTGGCGCTGGGCGGCACCACGGTGAAGCGCGCCACATTGCACAACTTCGACGAGATCGCGCGCCTGAGCCTCCAGTGCCCCGATTGGGTCACGGTCGAGAAGGGCGGCGAGATCATCCCCAAAATCACCGGCGTGATCGCGGAAAAGCGCCCTCCGGAGAGCCGCCCCATTTTGCCGCCCGCAAGCTGCCCCGTGTGCGGCGGCGAGCTTATGAAGGTGGAGGAGGAAGTGGCGTGGCGCTGCGACAACCTTCAATGCCCCGCCCAGGTGCAGCGCGCCATTTTGCACTTCGCGAGCCGCGGGGCCATGAACATCGAGAACCTCGGCCCCGCTCTGGTGGACGCCCTGCTGCAGGCCGGAAAAATCCGGGACGCCGCGGACCTGTACGCCTTGCGGCTCGTCGACCTCGCCGGCCTCGAGCGCATGGCGGAAAAATCGGCGCAGAACGTGCTCGACGCCTTGGCGGAAAGCAAAACCCGCGGACTCGACCGCCTCCTTTTCGGCCTCGGCATCCGCTTCGTGGGGAAAACCACCGCCAAACTGCTGGCGCGCCACTTCGGAACGCTGAAGGCCGTGCAGGCCGCTTCGCTCGACGACCTTGAGGCCGCCCCCGAGGTGGGCGCGCGCATCGCGCGCAGCGTGTTCGAATTCTTCCGCGACCCGCGGGCTCTTCCCGTGCTCGACAAGCTCGCGGCCGCGGGGCTTAAGCTCGACTACGATGCACCCGCCGGCGAGCAGCCGCTCGCCGGGCAAACCTGGGTGATCACCGGAACCTTGCCCACCTGGAGCCGCGACGAGGCGCGCGAAGCGCTCGAAGCGGCGGGAGCCAAGGTCAGCGATTCGGTGTCGAAGAAAACCTCGTTCCTGCTCGCCGGCGAAGCCGCCGGCAGCAAGCTCGTCAAGGCCGAAAAACTGGGGGTTCCCGTGAAGACCGAGGGCGATGTCCGTGAAATCCTGGGTCTGCAAGAGGCCTGACGATCGACGCTCAGCCCCTGAGCGCCGAGCTAAAAAACGGAATCCCTGATTCCAGGTTTCTGCGTTCTGCGTTCCGAGTTCTGCGTTCCGAGTTCCGAATTCTGCGTTCTGAGTTCAGCGTTCTGAGTTCCCCCCCTCCCCCCTCTCCTCATCGGTCCATCTTTTCATCATTTTTTCCCCCTCCTCCCCTTGACCGGCGCACCAGGGCTTTTTATCCTTTGCCTCCCGCCGCACGGAGCAATTCGGGCAGGGGATTGGGAAGGCTCACCAAGGCTTTTCCGAAAGTTTTAGCGGGTTTAGCTCAGTTGGTAGAGCATCTCCTTGCCAAGGAGAAGGTCGAGGGTCCGAGTCCCTTAACCCGCTCCAATTCAAAAGCCCTCCGGAACATTCCGGAGGGCTTTTTTGTTTCGCACGCTCGTTTGTCTTTTTTTTCGCCCGCTTTTTTCCGGCTTCACGATGGCCCCCTCGGGGCCGAGGGATAAAACAAAAAGAGCGGCCCCGAGGGGCCGCTCTTTCCTGTACGTGATGTCCGGGCCGTGACCGAACCTGGAGGAGGAGAGGGAACCGTGTTCTGTCACCCGAACCATCCCGCACTGAACACTTGATGAATCTACCGCCTCCCGGAAAACCGTGTGTCGCTTTTTTGTCACGATTCAAATTTATTTGGGTTTTCTTCACTGGTAAAAATCAACAGGAACAAGACCTTTTTGACAAAGTGTGGCCGCGACCCCCGAAATTCCCCGAAAAAGCGCTGCCAATCCCTGTGAAAACACCCATATCCCCCGACTACCTTTCCCCCATGTTCCGCCACCTCTGGTGTTTTCGAGCCATGCCCACGGTCTGGCTCCTGATAACCGCCCTGTCCGCGCTACCCACCTCCGCGCAACCCGATTCCACAAACGGCTGGGGCTACCCGATCGATTCGTTGCAGGCCGATCTGGTGCGCTGGCGCCAGAACCCGCTGATGCGCGTGGACAGCATCGGCGTGTCGGCGCAGGGTCGACCGCTGTGGCGCGTGACCGTGGGTGAATCAACCGGCGTCGTCAAACCGCGCGTGTTCGTGCATGCGCGCACGCACCCCGCCGAGGTGCAATCGTTCTACGTGCTGCGTGAGATGCTGAACTTCGTGGCGCATGCCACCAATGACACCGCCGCGGCACTGCGGCGTGACGTCGCCTTTCACTTTGTGCCGATGTACAACCCCGACGGCGTGGCGCTGGGCCGAGCACGTCAGAATGCGAACGGGATCGACCTTGAGGGCAACTGGAACAAGACCGTGCCGGAGCCCGAGGTCGCGGTGCTCAAGGCCACATTCCAGACGCTTTCCGCGGCCCCCGAGGACGGAACCATCCGGGTGGCGCTCAACCTGCACTCCGATCAGGTGAACTGCACGCGATTCTTCTTTTATCACCACGAAAACGGAACCTCGTCGACCTACGCGAGCCTGCAACAGCAATACATCACCGGAGTTCGCGGCTACTTCCTCGAGGGCATTCAGCCATGGAACTACGTGGTCTCGTGGACGGGCGGGTTCGCCTCGCAATATCCGGAAAGTTTTTGGTGGCTCACACGCGGCACGAAGACGATGGCGCTGACATACGAAGACACCAACTGCCCGGGCGCGGGCGACTTTTACCGCACGGGCCGCGCCTTGGCGCTGGGGAGCGCGGACTACATCCGCGCCCTCCCCACGGCGGTGTTCGCGCGACGCCTCCGCCCCGCCGGCACCGCGCCGGCGTACAACCTCAGGCAGGGATCCGGCAACACCGGCCCCGTCATCGTCGATCGCCGCGAGGGACGTGTGGTGCTGCGGGATATCCGGGGGAAAATCCTGCGAACCGAACCGTAACCATCCGGGGAGCTCAGAACTCTGAACTCAGAGCGCAGAAGCGCCAACTCAGAACCGCAGAATTTGAACGATTTTTTTCGCCGGTTCAATTCTGAATTTTCTCCCTAGAGATTCCACAATGTGTTTCTGAGTTCAGCGCTCTGAGTTCCGAGTTTCAAAGTTCGTCACCTCCTTGCCAACACCACCCCACCCGCGATGGTGAGGGCGAACCCGGCCCATTGCGCCAGCCCGGCAGGTTCGCCCAAAACGAATGCCGCCAGGGGGAGCACGGCAACGGCACCGGCCGTACCAACGATGGACATGCGGGCCGCGCCGATTCGACTCAACGCGTAGGCGGTCAACAGGACCGGGGCGATGGTTCCTAACAGCGCCATCAGTCCCGCCCATCCGTAGGCCGCAGGGCGCTGATTCCAAAGGGCGGCCCCCTCTGCGGCCAGGGCGATGGGAAGGAACGCCGCCGTGCAGACCAACATGCACAAGGCCATCATCCGCTGCGCGCCGAGGCGCTTGCCGAGGCGGTCGCTGCCGATCAGCGCCAAGGCATAGACCAACGCGGCCGCGAATACGAATCCACCTCCCACCACAAGGGTACGCGCGTCCGCGAAGGACGCCTCACCTGCAAAGGCGATGGCCAAACCCAGATAAGAGAGCGCTAAAGCCACGAGCGACACGCGGCCTGGCCGACGACGCGCCATCCACGCGGTGATCAGCACCACCATGGCCGGGTACGAGTAGAGAATCATGCGTTCGAGCCCCACGGAGATGTAACGCAGCCCGTGGAAATCGAGCATGCTGGACAGCATGATGCCACCGACGCCGACGAGGAAGATCAGGATCCAATCGCGACGTGACAGGGCGGAAAGACGGACGGATGAAGCGCCGTGACCGGCGGCGAATGCGACCCACGCAAACACCGGAGCTGCCATCAGAAATCGCAGGGCGAGCAGGGCATCGGGCGACGCCCCCGCCTCGTAGGCCTTTTTGGCGAAGATGCCCTTGGCGGAGAACAGGGTCGCCGACGCGAAGGCGGCGAGGTAGGTCGCCATGAGCGTCGGACGCGCCGCGAGCGACGCGAGGAAAGGACGCTCCGCCTCCTCGACACCCGCGAAATCGCGGGCCGGTGCGCGGGGCGAAGCCACCCGCCGAATCTTCGGTACCCTTTGCACCTGCAACCTGAAATCACCCAACCTCACACGCGCCTCCTCTCGTTGTCATCGCGCCGTTTCCCGCTTCACACACCCTGTCGCTCCCCCGCGCCCCACCTCATCCCGGGTCCGTCGCCTGCCCGACGCATCCGCGTTCCCCGGCGATTTCGCCCAAAAAAATCCGCCAAAAAAAAAAGCCCGCCCCCGAGGTGGGAGCGGGCTTTGAAAAGCCTGTGCGTCAGGTGACCCTACGCCGCTCCCGGATTCCCTTGGGGAAGAATCAGCCACGCACGACGCACGACCGCTTTGGAAGCGGACGCGGCGCGGGTCTTGAGCTGATGGGAGCGGTTGAAACGCATGATGTGGACAATATGGTTCGGAACGTGGGATTCGTCAACCTCCCGGCTCATCACGAGGACTCCCCGGCGGCATGGCGGAGCGACGGGGGCGCCGACCGACGAAAAGGAACGGGTGCCCAGGAACGCCAAAGACGGGCCGCATGGAACCGCCGGGCGCGATATATTAGGCCATCCCCCACCCTGATCGCGGAGAATTGAACATGGGACACCATTCACGTTTCGTGGCGGCCGGTGCGCTGACCGCACTCGCCGGGCTCGCGCTGCTCGGCCTCTCGCCCGCCCCCGCCGGCGCTCAAATGAAAAGCGCGTCGTGGCTCACCACGAATTTTCAGGCGCGCACGCATTACTCGACGCCGCGTTCCGATTCGATGAAATACCGGCTTTACATTCCGGCGGGCTACAACCCGGCCCAGAAATACCCCATCGTGATCGCGCTTCACGGCATCGGCGAACGCGGGTACGACAACTCCATCCAGCTCACGCGCGAGGAACTCGCGCAGCCCTGGGTGCGCGACAGCGTGCAGGCCAAGCACCCGCACTTCGTGATGGTGCCGCAATGCCCGACGAACCAATTGTGGTGGCCGTCGGGAACCTGGAGCGGCACGCGCAGCAAACCCAACATCATGATCACCGAGGCGCTCGACTCGCTGAAGCGCGCCTACTCGCTTGACACCACGCGGTTCTACGTCGTGGGACTTTCCATGGGCGGTTTCGGGACCATCGAACTCATGAAATGGCGGCCTGAATTGTGGGCGGCGGCCATCCCCACGGCGGGCGGCGGCGACACGGGAGTCGCGGCCGTACCGGCGCTGGTGCAAACGCCGATGTGGGCCTTCCACAGCCTGAAGGATCCGACCGTCAGCGCGACGCGCGGCTCCCGCTGGATCGCCACCAAAATCGAGAACGCCGGCAAGAGAGTGGTTCGCTTCGCCAGCGATTCGGGACGTACGAACATCGTGCCATTCGACTCATCGCGTCCGGAAACCCTGGTCAGCCTCGATTCGCTCCGCAAAGAAGTTTACGTGTACGGCGCCAACTTCTTGTATTCCGAGGTCCGCAACTATCCGGGTTCTGGTAACCCGTTACACCAAGCCGGTTGGTGGGAAGCGTGGCGTCACCCGATGGTGACCGACTGGCTGTTCTCCAAACGCAAGGTGAATGGCGTCACAGTGGTATCAATCGCCGCAGAGGCCGCGACCGCCGCGCACCGCCCGCTGGCGCCGCAAGGCGTGCGCGTGGTGTTCCGCGACGGCCGCACGCTGCTGGAGAAGTCGCTCGACGGACAGAAAGCGCTGTACACGCTGGAAGGCAAACGGGTAGCGGAAGTAGGGCGGTAATCGGCCCCATTGGTTTAACAGCAGTACAACAGTACAGCGGTACAACAGTACGGCAACAGATCCGTTTGATCTAAAACTGCCGTTTACTGCTGTACTGTTGTACTGCTGTACTGCTGTATCGTCCCCTCACACCCGCCCCGGCGTTCTCGGGAACGGGATGACGTCGCGGATGTTGGCCATGCCGCTGACGAACTGCACGAGGCGTTCGAATCCGAGGCCGAAGCCCGCGTGGGGCGCGCCGCCGAAGCGGCGCAGGTCGAGGTACCAGTCGAGCGAGGTGATGGCGTGTTCGTCGAGCCCCATCTCGCGCATGCGCGCGGTGAGCACGTCGATGCGCTCCTCGCGCTGCGACCCGCCGATGATCTCGCCGATGTGGGGCACCAGCACGTCCATGGCGCGCACGGTTTTGCCGTCGTCGTTGACCTTCATGTAAAAGGCCTTGATGGCCTTGGGGTAGTCGGTGAGGATCACCGGAGATTTGAACGCCACCTCGGTGAGCCAGCGCTCGTGTTCGGACTGCAGGTCCGTCCCCCACTCCACCGGGTACTCGAACGTTTGGCCGGCCGCGATGCCGGCCTGCAAACGCGCCACCGCCTCGGTATACGTCAGGCGGACGAAGGGCCGCTCCACCACGCCTTGCAGGCGTTCGATGATGTTCTGGTCCACACGCTCGCGGAAGAACTCCATCTCGCGCGGGCACTGCGTGAGAGCCGCGCGACACAAGTGCTTGAGGAACGACTCGGCGAGTTCCATGTCGTCCTCGAGGTCTGCGAAGGCCATCTCGGGCTCCACCATCCAGAACTCGGCGAGGTGGCGCGAGGTGTGCGAGTTCTCGGCGCGGAAGGTCGGGCCGAAGGTGTACACATCCCCCAGCGAAAGCGCGTAGCTCTCCGCCTCAAGCTGACCGGACACGGTCAGGCTTACGGGCTTCCCGAAAAAGTCGCGCGCGTAATCGGGTGACTTGCCGGACTTCGCGAGGCCGTCGAGATCGAGCGTGGTGACCTGAAACGCCTTGCCCGCGCCTTCGGCATCGTTCCCCGTGATGAGAGGCGTATGCGCCCAGCGGAACCCCCGTGCGCGGAAGAACGCGTGCACCTCGCTCGCGAGCACGTCGCGGAGTCGCGCAATGGCCCCGAATGTATTGGTGCGCGAGCGCAGGTGCGTGAACTCGCGCAGGGTCTCGTAGCTGATCTTTTGTTTGCCGATGGGGTACGCGAGCGGGTCGCACTCGCCCAGAATCGTCACGGTTCCGGAGGATTCCCCCCCACTCCCGACTTGTAATTCCACCGCTTGCCGCCCCCCCTGCGACGCCACCAAAAGGCCCTCGATGCGCACGGACACACCCGTATGCAAACGCGGGACCACATCGGCATAACCCGGCCAGTCTATGGGGATCACCACCTGCAGATTGTCGAAGCATGAACCGTCGTTGACCTCAACAAATGCCAACCCTGCCTTGGATTCACGGCGGGTGCGGACCCAACCCGCGATGACCGTGACGGCTCCGAGGGGCGGGTTAGCGAGTAAGGTGGCGATTTTAGCGCGATTGAGCCGTTGAGTCATGGAAAACCGTGTCCTCTCAATTCCTTACCAAATCAGTGGCTATTTCCTAAATTTTCACCCGAAGGGGGGTTCCGTCATGACTCAGACGACTCCGGAAGCCGCACAAGAACTTGACTCAGAACGCAAGTTTTCGCGGAAAATAGAAAGCCTCGCGGCGAATCCGCGCCATCGCGGCGCGTTCTTCACCGAGGACGCCACGGCCAAAGACCTGGCCCTCGTGACTGCCAAGTACAAGGACATCAAGGTGTACTGGCTGGTGGACCCGCAGACCGACCTGATCTACGACGCCAAGTTCTTCTCGTACGGCGGCCCGGTCTCCATGGCCATGGGCGAGATCCTGTGTTCTTTAGTGCGCGGCATGAAGCTGGAGACCGCCTGCGACACCTCGGTCGAGGAGATCGACAACCTGCTGCGCGACGAGGCGGGCGTGCCCGCGACCGCGCAAGCGCCCGAGGTGGCCTTCGCGAACCTGCCCATGCTGCTGGAGACCGCGCGCGAAACCTACCCGGCCGCCAAGGCCTTGGCGCTGGCCTCCATCCAGCTTCGCCAGCAGCAGGCCGCCGGCAACGGCCCGCGCCGCAGCGCCTACGAGACCCTGACCGAGGCGGACAACGCCTGGCTGGCCAAACCCAAGGAAAAGCAGATCGAGGAGATCGAGCTGATTCTGAACAGCGACATTCGCCCCGGCCTGAACATGGACGGCGGCGACCTGCAGGTTCTCGACCTGGAGGACGGCAAGACCCTGAAGGTCCGCTACGAAGGCGCCTGCGGCAGCTGCGGGTCCTCGGTCGGCGCCACGCTGGCGTTCATTGAGGACACCATGCGCCGTCAACTGTTCGGCGGCATGAACGTCATTCCCTTCAACACCCCCGACGACCCCGCCAACGCGCCCTTGCAGGGCGGGCGTCCGGTGAACGCGTGGTGAACGCCATGGAAAACTCCGACAACAACACCGCCTCGGTGGTCGCCACCACGGCGGACGGCTCCGTCCACACGGCGGACGATTTCGCCGCGTCCGATTACAAGTACGGCTTCACCACCAAGGTCGAGCTCGAGGAGTTCAAGAAAGGTTTGAACGAGGACGTGATCCGCGCGCTCTCGGCCAAGAAGAACGAGCCCGCGTTTTTGCTGGAGTTCCGCCTCAAGGCCTACCGCAAGTGGTTGACGATGAAGGAGCCCGTGTGGCACCACGTCGACTACCCGCCCATCGACTATCAGGACATCGCCTACTTCGTGAAGCCCAAGCAGAAGCCGACGCTTTCGGGCATGGACGAAGTCGACCCTGAAATCCTGAAGACCTTCGAACGCTTGGGCATTCCCCTCGATGAACAAAAACGCCTCGCCAACGTGGCGGTGGACGCGGTGTTCGATTCGGTCAGCGTGGCCACCACCCACAAAAAGAAGTTGCTGGAGCACGGGGTCATTTTCTGCTCCATCACCGAAGCGCTGCAGGAATACCCCGAGTTGGTGGAACAGTATTTGGGGACGGTGGTTCCCATCGGCGACAACTTTTACGCCGCCCTCAACTCCGCCGTGTTCACGGACGGATCGTTCGTGTTCATTCCCCCGGGCACCCGCAGCCCCATGGAACTCTCGACCTACTTCCGCATCAACACCGAAGAGAGCGGACAGTTCGAGCGCACGCTGATCATCGCGTCGGAAGACAGCTACGTCTCTTACCTCGAAGGCTGCACGGCCCCCAAGTTCGACACCAACCAGCTGCATGCAGCGGTGGTGGAACTGGTGACGCTCGACAACGCCGAGATCAAGTACAGCACGGTGCAGAACTGGTATTCGGGCGACCCGGAAACCGGCAAGGGCGGCATCTACAACTTCGTGACCAAGCGTGGTTTGTGCAAGGGCAAGAACTCCAAGATCTCGTGGACGCAGGTGGAGACCGGTTCGGCCATCACGTGGAAATACCCCAGCTGCGTGCTGCAAGGCGACGGGAGCATCGGCGAGTTCTACTCGGTGGCGCTCACCAACGGCTTGATGCAAGCGGATACGGGCACCAAGATGATCCACCTGGGCCGCGACACCAAATCGACCATCGTGTCGAAGGGCATTTCGGCCGACAAGAGCAGCAACGCGTATCGAGGCCTGGTGCGGATCGGCAAGAACGCCGCCGGCGCGCGCAACTTCTCGCAGTGCGACAGCATGCTGGTCGGGCAGGAGAGCAGCGCGCACACCTTCCCCTACCTCGAAGCCGCCAACCCCGACGCGGTGCTCGAACACGAAGCCTCCACGTCGAAGATCAGCGAAGACCAGCTTTTTTACCTCGAGTCGCGCGGCATTCCGCGCGAGGAAGCCATCAGCATGATCCTCAACGGCTTCTGCCGCGACGTGTTTCAGCAACTGCCGATGGAGTTCGCGGTTGAGGCCCAGAAGCTGCTGACGTTGAAGTTGGAGAATAGCGTGGGGTGATGGGTTGTGGGTAGAGGGTTGTGGCGAACACAATACGCTGCCGCATTCACACCTTCCGCCACCAAGCCACTACCTACTAGCCATTTTCCACAAGCCACTACCCACTAGCCACTAGCCGGATCCCCATGACCACCCCACTCCTCCAAATCACCGACCTTCGCGCCTCTCTCCCCGGCCCTCCGCAGGTGGAGATCCTCAAAGGCATTTCGCTGACGATCAACCCCGGCGAGGTGCACGCCATCATGGGGCCCAACGGCTCGGGCAAGAGCACGCTCTCCAAGGTCGCGGCCGGCCATCCCGATTACGAGGTGACGGGCGGTACGATTTTGCTGGGGGGTGAAAACCTCCTGGACCTTGAACCTGACGCGCGCGCGCGCAAGGGTTTGTTCATGGGCTTTCAATACCCGGTGGAAATCCCCGGGGTGAGCAATGCGGAGTTTCTGCGCATCGCCGCCAACGCGCGCCGCAAGGAACGCGGCGAAGAGGAACTCGACCCGTTCGACTTTCAGGAACTTTTGACCGAGAAGATGAAGGTCCTCGACATGGACGCGCGCTTCAAGGAACGCGGCGTGAACCAGGGGTTCTCGGGCGGCGAGAAGAAACGCAACGAGATTCTGCAGATGGCCATCTTGGAGCCGACCGTGGCGATATTGGATGAAACCGACTCGGGCCTCGACGTGGATGCCCTGCGTATCGTCAGCGCCGGCATCAACGCGCTGCGCCGCCCCGACAACGGCGTGCTCCTCATCACCCACTATCAGCGCCTGCTCGATTACGTGCAGCCCGACTTCGTGCACATCCTCGCGCACGGGAAAATCCTCAAGTCCGGCGGCAAGGATCTGGCCCTTGAGGTGGAAACCCGCGGCTACGATTGGATCACGGGATGACGACCCCCACCGCCACATCTCCGGTGAACATGCGCGACGCGCGCGTGCCCGAGGTTCCCGAGGCGCTGTCCACGGCGGCCGACGCACTGCGCGCGGCATCGCCCTCCCCCGCCCTGCAATCCTTCCGCGCGGCGGCATGGTCCGCCTTCGCGCGCCTCGGCCTTCCCGAAACCAAGCACGAGGATTTCAGCTACGTGTCGGCCGCCGACCTGAAGTCTTCACTCCTGCGCCCCGTGGCGCCGCCCGCGGCGGCGATGGTGGAGGGGTCGGTTGGGAGCGCGGCCGTCGCGCTCGACTTCACCGACGGCAACCTCGCTTCGTTCACCGTCCCCGACAACGTGGGCCTGCACGCCCTGGCGGAAGAGGACTTCCCGGCCGCGCTTCGCACGGCGTGGACGACTCTCGTCGAACATGAAATCGACGCGCCCGCCGCGCTGGCGTGGGCTCTGGCGCGCCAGCCGCTGGCCGTGACCGTTCCCCGCGACCTTAAAACCACGGTGCGCGTGCACGCCCTGCAAAAGGACGCCGCGCGCGCCGACCTGGCGTTGTTCTTCCGCCTCGAGGCGAACGCCGATGCGGAGGTCGTCCTCGAAGCCGACCTCGGCGCTGACGCCTTCGCCAACGCGGCCCTCGCCTTTTCGCTGGCGCCCGGCGCACGCCTCCGCGTGCTGCAGGCCGACGCGGCCGAAGGCCTGCAACTTTTGAAGCTGCGGTTCGACCTCGAACAAGACGCCCGCGTCGAATTTCTCTCGGTCTCCACCGGCTCGCGCCTCGCGCGCCTGGCCCTCGAGGCCAACCTCAACGCCCCGGGCGCACAGGTCGACCTGCGCGGCGCCGCGGCGGTGAACGAGACCAACCGGGTGCATCGCCACCTGCGCATCCGCCACGCCGCGCCGCATTGCACCTCGAACCAACTATTCAAGGCTGTGGTCCTCGGTACGGCCCGCAGCAGCGTGGACGGCACCGTGACGGTGGACCGCGGCGCGCAGCAGACCGATGCGCGCCAGCTGCTGCAGCACCAGTTGTTGTCCGCCGAGGCGCGCGCTGATGCCAAGCCTCGTCTGCTCATTCACGCCGACGACGTGAAGTGCAGCCACGGCGCGACCGTCGGCAAAACCGACCCCGCGCAGTTCTTTTACCTGCGCTCGCGCGGCCTGACGCCTGCGGCGGCGAACGCCTTGCTCACGCAGGCGTTCCTCGGCGAGGCCTTGGACCTTGCCCCCGACGGCGCACGTTCGGCCGCTTGGGCGACGTTGGCGTCCGCCCTTCATGCCGGAGGCGCCGCATGACCACCCTGAATGTCAAAGATCAATTCCCGGTTTTGAACCGTCCCCATGCGGATAGCAAACCCTTGGTGTACCTCGACACCGCCGCCACGGCCCAAAAGCCGCTCGCGGTGATCGATGCCATGGACACGTTTTACCGCGAGGCCTACGGAACCGTGCGGCGGGGCGTCTACAGGCTCAGCGAAAAGGCCACGGCGGCCTACGAGGGCACGCGCGTGAAGGCCGCGCGCCTGATCAATGCGCCCTCATCGAAGGACATCATCTACACGCGCGGCGCGACCGACGGATTGAACCTTGTCGCCGCCTCGTACGGCGGCTCGACGCTCAAACCGGGTGATGAAATCGTTCTCACCGTGCTGGAGCACCACGCCAACATCGTGCCGTGGCAACTGGTGGCCGAGAAAACCGGTGCGGTGATCAAGGTGGTGCCATGCGACGACCGGGGCGTGCTCGACCTCGATGCGTACAAGTCTCTGCTCGCGTCCGGCAAGGTGAAGATCGTGGCCGTGGGGCATGTGTCGAACGCCCTGGGGACCATTCACCCGATTCCCACGATGAGTCGCCTGGCTCATGAAGCGGGTGCCGTCATCGTCGTCGACGGGGCGCAGGGCATCAGCCACCAAGTGGTTGACGTGCAGGCCTTGGGCGCAGACTTCTATGCGTTCTCCAGCCACAAGATGTTCGGCCCCACGGGCGTGGGCATCCTGTACGGCCGCTCGGATTTACTCAAGGCCATGCCGCCTTACCAAGGCGGCGGCGACATGATCCGAAGGGTGACGTTCGAGAAGACCACCTATCAGGATCCCCCCCATCGCTTTGAAGCCGGGACGCCCTCCATCGTGGAAGTGGTGGGCCTGGGTGCGGCCATCGACTGGATCACCGCTGTGGGCCTCGACAACATCGCCGCCCACGAACACGCCCTGCTGGAATACGGCACCGCACTGCTGTCCAAAATCCCCGGGCTGAACCTGATCGGCACGGCGCCGGAGAAAGCCGGGGTGCTGGGCTTTACCCTCGACGGCATTCACCCGCACGACATCGGCACCTTGCTCGATCAGGAGGGCATCGCCATCCGCGCCGGGCACCACTGCGCCCAGCCTGCCATGGACCGCTACGGCGTCCCCGCCACGGCCAGGGCGTCGATGGGGCCGTATAACACGGAGGCGGATCTGGAGGCGTTGGCGGAGGGGATTCGGAAAATACAGAGGATGTTTGCGTGAAGAAGGGTAGTGGGCGGTGGCTAGTGGGTTGTGGCATGCGACGGAAATCGTATGAGGCAGTTTTCCATAGAGACACCACGAACCCACTGCTTTCATACAGTCAGCCACTACCCACTAGCCACTAGCCGACCGCCACCATGTCCCAATCCAACGAACTCTACCAACAGGTCATTCTCGACCACAATCGCAATCCGCGGAACTTTCGGCCGATGGAGGGCGCGACGCATGCGTGCCACGGCCACAACCCGCTGTGCGGCGACAACATCACGGTGTTCGCCAAGGTGAACGTGGCCGCGGACGGGGCCGAGACGCTGGAGGACATCAGCTTTCAGGGCAGCGGCTGCGCCATCTGCAAGGCCAGCTCGTCACTGATGACCACCCAGCTCAAAGGCAAGCCGGTGGACGAGGCCAAGCTCCTGTTCGGCGAGTTTCACGAAATGGTGACAGGCAACCTGAACCCCGAGACGCAGGACAATCACCTCGGCAAGCTGAAACTTTTTGAAGGCGTGAAGGAATACTCCTCGCGCATCAAGTGCGCGACCCTCTCGTGGCACGCGCTCATGGGAGCGCTCGAGAAGAAGGAAGAAGCGAGCACGGAGTAGGAAAAGCAGTACAACAGTACAGCAGTACAACAGTAGAAACCAAATACAAGCTGTTTACTGCTGTACTGCTGTACTGCTGTACTGCTGTACTGCTGTACTGCTTCTGCTCTCCCCTACTTCTTCTTCCCCGGCGCTCCGGCGGGTGGTGCGGCTTTGACAACCGCCGGGGTGAACTGCGCTTCGAACGCCGCGAAGTCTTCATCCAGCTTGGCTTGCAGCCGCGCCTTTTCTCCCGGTTCCACAAACGCGTGGGCAATACTGTTCCGCGCCATGCGCTTGAGAGTGGCATAGCCCAGGCCCTGCTGCGTCGCGGCCTTGAGGTACTCGAGCGAAATGTCGGAGCGGGAGACGCCTTCGTCGTCGGTTGCCAGCGCGACCGGAACGCCGTTGTTGAGGTAGGTGCGGAGCGGGTGTTCCTTCCCCACGATGCCCAGGATCCCCTCGTTGCTGCTGAGGCAGATTTCCACCAGCACGTTCTTCTCCTTCATCTCCTTGAGCAAATCGTAGGGCTTGTGCTCGTACATCACGGCCACGCCGTGGCCGATGCGCTGGGCGCCCGCCACGCGCACCGCGTCGCTGATGTGGAAGCTCAGCCCTTCCGGCGGCACAAGGCCCGCGGCCAGTTCACCCGCGTGCAAGGCGACCTTCACGTCGGGGTATTGTGTGCGCAGGTAGCCGATCATCCGCATCTGCAGGTTGTAGTCGCGCATGGAGAGGAACCCGTCCTCGGGTTGCACGAGGTTCAGGCCGACCACGCCGGCGAGGTTGCCTTCGCTGCCCTCCTGGGCGAGGAGGAAACCGGTGAGCAGTTGCGCGAAGACGCGCTGGGGCTGGCCTTCGCGCAGCACTTGGTACAACCACCGTGTGGTCACCGTGCACCCCACGTCGGCCTTGTCGGTCCCGCAGGCGAGCAGACTGTCCTTCTGCGCGACGGCGGCCTTCGCGTTGGTGATGGCCGCCTTCACGGCATTGTCGATGCCCACGGCGATCAGGCGCTGGCGGGCCGCTTCAAAGTCACCGGTCCAGGTCACCGAGTCGGAGAGGCCCATGGCCAACCCGCCGTCGAGCGTTTGCATGAGTTCGAGGTAGGAGACCTTGCCGCGCGCCGCGCGCGCCGCGGCCTCGGCCAACATGCCGCCGGCCATGCCGCTGCCGGCGGGGCCGAATTTGGCGAAGGTGGCGAAGAACTGATCGTGCCCGAGGAAGTTGTCGGGGCCGGATTTCGGGGCCGAGCGCATCGACCACGCGTTCACAAGGCGGGTGAACAGGTCGGAATTGACCTCCACCTGAGCGACGGGAACGGTTCCTGCGGCCGGGTCGCACGGCGGCGCGACGAGCGTGGAGGCGGCGGTGGCGCACAGGCCCTTCTCGGTCGCCCAGCGCAGGAAGGTTTCGGCATACACCGCGCCCGATAGGTGGCTGTGCAAATCGGCGCCCTTGGGCATGCTGCGGAGGAAGGCCTGAAGTTCGACCGGGAATTCGCGCAGCGAATCAAGCACCTTGCCCGCGCGCTGTTCGGTGGCCGGGGATGACACCGGGGCCGCGGGGGTCGCGGGAGCGGCGACGGGAACAGGATTCGGGGATGACGACGCCGCGGACTGGGCGAGGGCCGGGACGGGCAGCAACCCTGCCAGAACGGCCGTGGTGAGAACGGCGGACGCGACAGCAAGACGACGAGCGAGCATGAAAGCCTCCACGGGAAATCCGTGGGGCAAGTGTAGCATCCGCACAGTCAGCGCGGTGAGGATCGCAACACGGCGAAAAAGCCAAAAAAGGGACGGCCGACTCGCCCGGGGCCCCCGCCGACACCCTTCGAAGAAGCGGCATCACAGCGAGCGAAACCACGGGCCAAGTCGGCCGTCATGGGTCCGGTTCCCGTACCGCCTTCAGGCGACCGCGGAAACACCAAGGACATCACGAATGACGTCGCAATGAAAGCATTCCGGAACGACGTCCCCCCGGGGCCGACAATGGCACCGCCCGGTGGTTTCCCGAACCCGCGAAGGGCCGTCGTCCGGACTTTTTCACAAAAGCAAACCCGATGCCGAAAGTTTCCCCGGTCACCTGGCGGCGGTTTCGGGGAGAAATTCAGGAGGCGCCCCTGCCGGTCACGCCGACAGGCTTGCCACAACCCATTAAATGCTTGCCATTCCCGAACATCGGAAAAAATTGGAAAGCGGAATTGTTCACGAATGGGAAACGAGCGGGAGCGCGGTGACGCACAGGCGGGCCGAATGGGCGATGTCCTTGAGCGTGACGAGCAAGGTTTTGCCGCAGGTTTGCAGCGTGACGCAGTTGGCCTCGACCCCCACGCCGGGGCCGATATACAGGGTCGAGAACGTCATGGCGGCACAGACGACCGAAGCCCACAAGGCAATGCGCATGGTCACGGTTCCCCCTCGATTGCGCCCTGACCATGGTGAAATTGCACCAGGGTTTACAGAACGGCACGAACCGCTTTGTCAGGGTGAGCAAAAAAAATGCCGCGAAGGTGCTACCGCGACCTAAGCCACTCCACCAGCCCCGCAACGGCCTTGCCCCGGTGACTCAGCGGGTGCTTCTCGGCCGCCGACATTTCGGCGAAGGTGCGGCCATCGAGAGGTTTTCCGGCCGCGTCGACGGGGATGAACAGCACGTCGTACCCGAACCCCCCACTCCCCCGCTCTTCGTACCCGATCACGCCTTCGCAGGCGCCGTCGAAATACCGGGGCTCCGGAGCTCCCGGTTCGATGAGGCACAAGGCGATTTGGTAGCGCGCGGTTCGCTCCGCCGAACCGGCCAATTCACGCACAAGCTTTTTGTTGTTGTCATCGTCGGTGCATCCGGGACCTGCGTATCGGGCGGAGTACACGCCCGGCGCGCCACCGAGGGCATCGACCGCCAACCCGCTGTCGTCGGAGAGCACGGGGTGTTTGCCGCCGGTCCCTTCGAACACCGCGCGCGCCTTTATGAGGGCATTGGCGCGGAAGGTGGTGCCGGTCTCTTCGGGTTCTTCATCGAACCCCGCCTGCAGGGCGGTGATGACCTCATAGCCGAGAGGCGCGAGCAGCTGGGAGAACTCGCTGACCTTGCCGGGGTTGCGGGTGGCGAGGATGAGGGTTTTCATAGGGTTAAGGGCTAAGGGCAGGAGGGATTAGAGGGTTGTGGGTTGTGGGTTGTGGGTTGTGGGTTGAGGGTAGTGGGTGGTGGGTAGTGGGTGGTGGGTAGTGGGTGGTGGGTAGTGGGTGGTGGGTAGTGGGTGGTGGGTAGTGGGTGGTGGCTGGTGCCCTGTGGGAACTTCCAGTCGATGGCCAGTAACGTCGGAAGTGTGTTTGTATTCGCCACAACCCACTACCCACTACCCACCAGCCAAACTTCGCAACCTCCCCTACCCCGCCTTCACCACAAAATTCACCAGCTTGTCCGGCACCGCAATCACCTTGAGCACCTCGGCGCCGGCAAGGTATTCCGCCACGCGCGCGTTGGCGCGGGCCAGCGCCTCCAGCGCGGCCTTGTCGGTTCCCTTGGCCACCGTCTCCTTGGCGCGCACCTTGCCGTTCACCTGGAACACGACCTCCACCTCATTGTCCACCGTGAGGGCCGCGTCGAAGGTCGGCCACGGCTCGTAGGCCAACGTGCTGGAGTGGCCGAGCAAGGCCCAGATCTCCTCGCCGATGTGCGGCGCAAAGGCCGAGAGCATTTTCGCCAGCGCCTCGGCGGGGGCGCGGTAGGCCTTGCCCTCTTTCTCCAGATGCTCCGACAGGTCGTTGACGAACACCATCATGGCCGAGATGGCGGTGTTAAAGGCCAGCGCCTCCACATCCTCGGTCACCTTTTTGATCGTCTTGTGCATCGACTTCAGCACCGCCGGCGGCGGGGTTTCGTCAAGCAACGTCAGTTGTTCATCGTCCGCATCGCCCACGGTCACGCGCCACGCGCGTTTGAGGAAGCGCCACTGACCTTCCATGCCCGTCATCTGCCACGGCTTCTGCCGGTCGAGCGGACCCATGAACATTTCGTACAGGCGCATGG